>ERZ826613.80-NODE-80-length-131343-cov-13.680032_pt1 | contig 131343 bp, 120 predicted proteins | sample MGYA00519925_ERZ826613 | MGnify/ENA primary metagenome ERZ826613 (study PRJEB31778, sample SAMEA3449236) | human gut metagenome | biome: human gut; feature: human-associated habitat; material: faeces | place: United Kingdom | collected 2010/2012 ... | reverse complement strand
GTGAGATTCATGTTGATTTTAGACTGTATGAATATGAGAATGCTAAATATCCGTTTGTTTTCTACAACAATGAATTTTCTGAAGCGACTAATCTTCTTATGCATCAAGAATGCAATAATGATTACATTAACCAGAAAATCCATATCGGTGAATATTTGCATCTTGTTAGAGAAAGTCATAAAGAATTGAACTATGTTTCAATGATGCCATACATAGACGTATGGAATCTTAATGACTTCCTTGAAAGCGAGCATCTGAACTGGAAAGACCAAGAACTATTTGCTGAAATTGCGAAACAGGCAAATGGTTCCCATTGGAATACCATATCTGTTGTTTCCCCAACAGATGCCCTTAAACTGTATCTGGAGAATTATACAGATTCCTTGGAATGGATAGCTCTGTCATCACGCTATGATGATGATTTCATCGTTGAGACCGCTACTAGATATCCTTGGGATTTTGAAAGTCTGTCGGCAAACAGAAGTATTGATTTCGTCAAGCGTCTCATTGTCATCCCTAAGCTCCATGAAGGTGTAGACTGGGATTGGGAATCTATTTTGGAAAGACTTGATGATGAGTTTGTACTTGAAACCATAAATTTTATTCCATACGATATGTACTCTGTAACAGAGAAATACATATCTAAGTATAATTCGATAATAGCAAAATTCCCTGAGAGAAAATGGAACTGGGAATATATTTCGACAAATGCGGGTCTTGACTATGTATTACAGAATATCAATGCGTTTGCAAAAGATATTCATCTGGACGTAATTATGTCAAGGGCATTTACCTCTGTGGAATGGGCAGAAGCATATTGCAACTCAAGCGAATTTGCTTTTGCTGTAATTGAAAAAAAAGAATGGTTGCAGAATAGGTATAATGCAAATTCTGCTGATTACATTTGGACAATTAAAGTTATTGATTGGCATGAGAAACTAGGCTTTATTTCATGGAAGTCGGTTAACAATTCTGATGGATTTGAATGCAATAAAGGAGTCGTTTGGAATAGTACGATATTTGAAAAATATCACGATAAGGAGTTCTCTGTAAAAGGTTTAAACCATATCACATCATCTATTACAGAGGTAAGGATAATTGACATTTATCCTGATTTCAAATGGGTCTGGTCTATTCTCTCTGCGCGTGACATCGTTGTTTCATTTATTGAAACTACGAAATATCTTAACGACAATAATATTCGTCCCTATACGAATATTATTGCAGATGAGTTCCAGGATTTCTCAAATCCAGAACTTAAATTCTTACGTTCATTGGTAGCAGAAGGAAAAAATGACCTTTTCCTTACAGGTGATCCTATGCAACGAATATACAGTGGACGAAAGATCAATTTCAGTGCAGCCGGTATTAACGTAAGAGGTGTCAGAAGCCGAAGACTTAAGATTAATTATAGAACTACAGAACCTATAAAACGTGTCGCTGTAGGAGTGATAAAAGGCCAAGTATATGATGATATGGATGGTGGAACAGAGTCAATAAAAGGATATGTCTCTCTCATCCATGGAGGAGAAACGCCATTATATAAAATTGTTGACAATGCAAACGATGAAGTCATGCAAATTGTAGAATGGGTGAACCAATGTACTCAGAATAATATTCTTTTAAAAGACATATGTATCGCTTCTCCAAGCATGGGATTGATGAAGGACTTACAATCACACTTGCATGTTAATGGTATTGCATATAAGGTCTTAAAAGGAACATCGAAAGTTGGATCTAACAATGGCATTTCACTTTGTACATTCCATTCACTTAAAGGACTTGAGTTTAAAGTTGTTATTTTAATGGGAGTAAATGAACGGAATATTCCATCAAAGGCGACAGACAGCTATCCTTTTAATGGAATGGATGTACTTGAGAAAAAAGAGTTTCTTTCATCTAAACGTTCATTATTATATGTAGCAATAACGAGAGCAAGACAACTCGTCTATATGGTTGGTTATGGTGAACCATGTGGTTTATTGGATGATATTGTTGAAAAGAGCGGTTATGTTTCATAATGTTTCTATTTTTATGTGTATGTTCTAGGTTGCAAGATACTATATATGCTTTTCATGAAGATATAGATTTAGACAAGTAAAAAGAAAAGTTCGACATGGGTTAAAACCAAGTCGAACTCTTCTTATTTTACAGAACTCATTGCTATTTCAACGAAATCTTATTCGCCGTCTCTCGCTTCTTGGAATTTACCAAATCAGCATAAATCTGTGTGGTGGTGACATTCTTATGCGTCAGCATCTTCGACACTGTGTAAATGTCTGTGCCTAAAGAGATTTGGATGACGGCGTATGAATGACGAAAGCAGTGGAAGGTTATGTGCTTTCTGATTCCGGCTTCGGCAATCCATTGTTTCAGGGGATGATGGGTCATGGAACGGGTTAAGCCTTTGAAGACTTTTCCAGTGCCCCATTCGCCACACAACTCCAATGCTTCCTGACTGATGGGAAGGGTGGCCTCGGTTTCTGTCTTTTCGGTACAGATACGGATGTAGTAGCCTTGATCTGGGCCGACTTCAAAATCACGCCAGTCCAACTTCAGAATATCACTGATACGGAGACCGGTCATGCAGGCAAACAAGGAGGCTTGTTTCAAGACTGGAATTTTGCAGGGTGTAGCTGCCAGTTTCTTGACTTCATTAAGTGTCAGATACTCTTTCTTGACCTCTTTCCATTCTATCTTTTCCAGAAAGTCGTTCAAGTTCTCGCGCAACATCTTTTCTTTATAGGCTATTTTCAACAGGGCACGGAAGGTAGAATAATAGCCAGCTGCCGAATTGCGTGAGATGTAAGCATTGGGATGATTGATCTGTTTGCATTTGAGCAAGTAATCCCTGAACTTCTCGCACAGTTCTACGGTGACATCACCAAAGGTGCATTTGCCGCCGACAAATTTCTCGAAGTGGTTGTAAACACAATCCCATTTTTCATATTTTTCCCGTGCCTTTGTCCGGAAGTAGGCAAGGAAATCTACCTTTTGCTTGTTCTTGTCCAGGAACCCGAATTCTTCATTGATAAGCGACTGGACACGGATACAGCGGATTGCCTCTGCCTTGTTCAGCATATCCTGATTGAACATTCTTTGCTGCTCGTTCTTTGGCTTGGCATAGATGTAGATGCCGAGAAATTCCCGGCGACTCATCTTCATCGTATAAGGATTGCGTATGGCCGGATAATAATCTAGATAAAGAGATATGCGGTCGTTACGCAATGGCTTTTGTCTCAAAGTTACGTTGGTGCATGTAAGTGTCATAGCTATATTGTTTTTTGATTAATACTTGTTTTTGTTGCAAATTAAAAAGGTGTTATGATGGTGGTATTTATCACCGGAAAATAACTTTCGGCTCATTCTATCTTTGGAGGCTCAAAGAACTTGTCCAACTCTGCCCGCAGGATCTTGGTATATTTACCGACCTTGATACGGGGGATATTATGGTATTTCACATAATGGTAGAGTTGATCCCGCGTCAAATTGAATCGCTCCATCGCTTCGGCAATGGTGTAGTATTTGGGCTCTTCGGAAGCTATGAGACCTTTGGCAATGTCCACATGCTTTTTGGAGTAGTACACCATAATGCCGACTTTCTTTTTGGGAATGGCATTCTTTGATACAAAAGAATAGATGGCCGTTAGTGTCATGCCGAACTTCTCCTGCATGTCTTGCGTGCTGTACCATTCCTTGATCTCAGGATCGGGAGCTTTCTTTGCAAAGTAGTCATCAATATGCTTTTTGCTCCAATAGGTTTTACCACGATGAAAGGTTCGTGGGATATTATGTTCCTTAGCGATATGGAATATCCAGGAATCCTTTACGCCATACTTTTCCTTAACTTCAGCTGTGGTGTAGAAATCATTAATGGAAGGTTTGTCTCTGACCGGAATCTTAAATTCTATAGACTTATTGAATAAGTTATCAATATCTTCTTTTTTCAATAGAAATTTATATCCAAGTCGGGTGGCTTTTAGTTCACCTCTTTTCAGATAGCCATAAAGAGTAGGTCGGGTTACTCCAATGTATGTGGCAGCTTCTGTGATAGTAAGAATAGGCTTGTCTCTGATTTTTGCAATCGGCTTTTCCTTGATGACTTTTTCGACAATTTGGTTGTTAGCCTTAATAGAAGCCTCACGTTTCTTCTGTTTATACAGAAGGTTTGCACATCTGTGCGAACAACAGGTTGTAGTTGTTTTATGTGCAATGAATTCTTGCTTGCACCACGCACAGATTCGTCTGATTTCAATGTTGCTACTCATGTTATTTCTCCTTATTTCTCCAATATTTTTGTATAACTCCGTAAAATCCCGTAAAATGGTGTAAAAGTTCTCCACGACCTTGCCAACGATAATCCTCGGATTTTCGTGGCGAGGTACACAGGAGGTACAAAAAATGGCGTAAAAAGGCTTAGCAACGATTATCAACGATACTTGAGCAACAAAAAAGGCGCCCGTAAAGAGCGCCATATTAATCGATTATAATCAATTTAACTATTTGATAATCAAATAGTTACTTGCCAATACAGAATGTCTATTTACCGATGCAATATATGTTATGAAACCACAATTTATTGATAATCAGATATGTTTTTTGCAACTTTTTGTATTGGGGGACAAACGGGGGACAAAAATTTCGGCACAATCTGCAAAGAAAACACTAATACAATTTCATTTTTGAAAATACGTGGCAACGTTGCCAGTTAAATCTCCTTGGCCCTCAGTGTCCCTTGTGTTTCTGTTTGCTACTTTCTTTTAGTACCTCTTTTTTATCTTTGTCCCCAGGGACAGTAATTTTGTCCCTCGTTTGTCCCTCGTAATTTTATTTATTTTTCATCATCTCCTTTATAGTATAAAGTTTGGTTTCGTTTATTGTATATCTATCAAAATCCTAAACTAAACTACCTGCCAAAAGAGACAGATCTTTTTCTTTTTTGGACAGCATAAGGAATGAATGGTATTATATGAGTTCCTGAAATTATATAAAATGAAGAATTATGTCTACACATACTAGTACAATTAAAAATATACCTAACCACATTAGCTTTTTGTCTACGGCACTTATGGCATTCTTGATGCTTTGTTCTGATATGTCTTGAGTATTCTTCATATCAGCCACTTCTTTCTTTATTGTTCTTTCTGTGGAAGAACCAGCAATAGATACCTTATCTAAAATTTCCATGCTCTTAGATGTAAGAGAATTTTCGATAGTTGAAATAGAATGTTTGGTTTCTGTTTCAAATGAAGAAATGGACGAACTAATTTCAGAGACTTTAGTTTCTATTGCTTTCGATATTATTTCTTTCGCATTATCTGTATGCTTCTTCAGATTTGCATTTGAATTATCAAGAGACTGTGAAATAATCGTAATTGAATTTTGTTGCTGCAATTCTAATTCTGATAGTTTTGTTTTCATTCCTTCGCAAACCAGTTGTATCTGTCGTGCCGCTTCAGCAATAGATTTTATGCCAAGAACTTCTGTTTGCGTCTTGAATTCATTCATTAAACTAGAAAGCTTATTCGTTGCAAATTCAATATCTGCTTTACTTGCTTTCAAGGATGTACTAAATTTGCCTGTCTCATCATTAACAGTGGTTGCAATTTCTTCAAGACTATCTTTTATCAAATTCAATTTGTTGGAAAGACCAAAAAGGGCATTTGCATAACTTTCCAGATTCGAATTGATTGCAGTATCTGCGGCTATTACAGCTTCGACCTGTTCTTTAGCAGTCTTAATCGCTGCAAGTTCGCTTTCCATTGCTTGGAGTGTTTTTAAAATATCATTTGCCATATCTTATTATATATTTTTTGCGTATTTATTTTTGAAATTATGTAGCCATTCCGAGTGTATTACAAGCTCTGCTTCTATTTCCCAGCTGTCTATATCTTGTAAATCTTTTTTTAATGCAACATGACGATTGTTTACATTGAGTTGCTTCTTATATTCTTCAATGATCTTATAAAATACAGTCTTGTTTGGATAGTCTTTGTATAGCGCGAGATATGCAGAAATATAACTGTCCTTGAGTTCTTTCTTAAGGATTTCATTATCACCGACACCTAAAAACAAGAGACAAAATACGTTTAGCAGATCTATGGTTGGGTTAGGACTGATAAGAGATCTTCTGATTAGTCGTACAGCACCTTGCAGATGTTTTGCATTATCAATCTGTGAACTTGAATCAAGACTGATAATATCATCATCAATTACACGCATGTATTTATAGACAGTGTCTATAGAATACACTGTGCCTTCTTTTGTGTCTTTAGTCAGAGAGAAAGATTTGTCCGTTTCATTGAGATTGTCATAAATGAAATCCTTTCTCGCATATTTTGAGTTAAAGTAGTAGTATATGTGATTCTTAAGTATTTCATTCTTCGTGAGCCAATCTATTTTATCATCAGCACCAATCATACAGAAAGTTCTGATATCATCAATGGCACGTTTTCGTTTGACGGCAATTTTATCGTATATAAATTCTGTAAGATAGCCAAGACATTTGTGAATTTCGTTCTCACCTTTATAATTTGGCACTTTGGCAATTTCTTCAGCAGCCTTTTCCTTTGAATAATATCTTTCCAAGAAAGTTTGAAGTCCTTTGTAGTAATCACCATCTTGTTTTCTTACTGCTACAATCCTGCAACGATTCTTATTGTAATCTTTTGTAAAATCGTCAATAAGACCTATACAGCACATACGATATATAGCCTTGTCAACATCTGCACTGTCCCGATATATTTCAAGACCTTTTGTGGCAACCGTTTCAAGCTCTCTGGTTTGAATATATTCTATTATCGTCTCTCTATCATTGCTTTTTATTATATATGCCAGTTGATCATTATTTCTCACAATAGTTCTAGTAGAGATAAATGCGACCAGTTCCGTACCATAGTCTGCGTCCAACAGCCTCTTTAAGAAGTTAGTTACCTCTTCTGTTGGTTCTCTTAATTCTACATTATTGCCAATGAACAAAGGTACCGTCGATTTGCTTAAAAGCTCATGCATCGTACGTTTTTCTATCAGAGAACCTTTGAAGTTGTTGTTAAAGAAATACATTACTGTTTCATAATCTGCATTCATGTATTCCAGATTTTCTTTTGGAATAGTGATATTTCTTTGAGTAAGTATTTCATTAAGATCCTCAATATACTGAAAACCTTTTGCTTCTCGTGGGACATTTTTTAAATGACATTGATTATAGAAGGTACATTGTACTTCACAAGGGCCCTTATTGCACCTATTGCATGTCTGATTACAAAGCCCGAACCCAAATCTAGTATTGCAAACAGTACATTTAAGTTTTACCATATCCCGATCAGGAGAAAACACATCCACAAACTCTTCATCAATATAAAGGTTATGTTGCTGAAGAATGTAATACAAATCTTTTTCTTTGAACCATCTTCCCTTAATGATACCCATAGGGAATTGTGATATTGGACATTTGGGACTTATTCTAACAAGTTTATAATCAGAAAGGAGAATGACAGATAATGCCATGTGGCGATCTCTTCCCGCACGACCAGCTTCCTGTACAAAACTTTCAAGAGAACTGGAATAATTCATGTTCACTGTAAATCGTACATTTGGTTTGTCGATTCCCATACCAAAGGCTTTTGTCGCAACCATTATGGGAAGTTTATTTTCTCTGAATAATTCAAGATTTCTAAACGATTCGTTATCAATATTCTCGCTTTCATCAAAATCTTCACCGCTACTTCCCATAAATGTGCCTACATCCATACTTTTATTAAGTTCGGATGCATTTAATTTTACGGATATGCCTGTAGCGTTTTTATGAGGACAAAATATAATACCTGATTCAGAATATTCTTCTTTTTTTTCTGTAAAATTATCAGGCATGGAAACTTCTAGTTCAGGAACATTCGTCCGTTTTTTATTTTGTCTTACAAAATATTGTTCAGTAATGACTTTTTTATTGTTGTCATTTTGAAGTTCACGAATATATTGTGGAATTTCATTTACATAATGTGTTAAGAACTTCTGTTTGGCCTCGTATGCAGCCCATTTATCTTTTATACTCAATGCCCTGGGGTAATCATCAAGATAGTGATTAGGGTCGTAGTATTGGTCTACAGAATACTCAACAGGAACTTTTTCTATTTTATATTGAAGTTCCAATCTGTTTGTGTTTTCATCTCTGACGATTGTATCTGAATCCAGAGGGAATTGACCATTGCCGGAAAGTTCCCTTTCAACATCTGCAAGAACGTCAAAAGATGCTGTCGCAGTCAATCCAAAAAGAGTTATATGTTTTCTTTCCTCTGTTTGTTTAGGTAGTACATAGTTGTATAGATTACGACCTAAATGAAGGTAAGTGAATCTGAAGTCATGTCCCCATTCTGATACACAATGCACTTCATCAATGACACCGTAAGAAAAATATACTCCCAGCTCGTGCATGTTTTTCAGTTTCTCTCTAAAACTGTATATACATAAACGTTCCGGGGAAAGGAATACGAATTGAAGAAGTGAATCCTCCATTGCTTTACCTCGCTTTTCTTTCTCTGAACCATCAATTGTAGCATTGATATAAGTACACGTATCAATTCCGGCCTTCATAAGACCATCGTACTGATCCTTCATCAGTGAACGCAGAGGATCCACGATTACTGTAATACCTGGTTGAAGCATGGCTGCAATCTGATATGTAAGAGATTTACCACCTCCAGTCGGTAATAATCCGATAACACACTTATTCTGCAGTGCCCTACTTAAAATAGGCAATTGACCGGGACGAAACGTCTCTTTTCTGAATAAAGTCTGCATGAAATACTCCAGATGGAGTTTTGTATCAGATATATCCGTATATTCACCATTAGGTTCCTTGATAACTAATGGTTTATAATCAATTACATCACTAGTATATATCTGTCTGTCAGATCTTTGAAAGTGTGAGGATCTGATATGGAAATAACAATCATTTTTAGCTTTGTATTCACTAAACGATATGTTTTCTACCCCAGCTCTACTCATTACAGCAATATCAATGACTAAATCATATAAATGATTCCTTATTGCATCGTTAGATTTTTCAAAGACATTAATCGACACGCCATCAGCTTGATGGAGAGATGAAGAGACAAATTCAGGTGTACTGATGATAGTCAAGTTGACCTTAGGAAATGACAAATGGTCATAATCCTGACTTAAAACAGTCAAATGATTAAACATTTGCTTTAAGTCTGCAATAGCCAGTGCTGCACAAGGAACATCACGTTCAAGTACAAGAATATTCCATTTAGGCGATTGAATATCAAGTTTGCCAATTAAAAGAGCTTCGACAAGAACCTTCTGAATTCTTGCTATTCCTATAGGAGATAATGTCAATTGAAGATTCTTTTTCCATGACTCATCAAATGGTTTGTTATATGCTCTTTTTACATAACGTATATAATCACTATCAAAGCAGTCAAAATCTGTATTGGAAATCTCATATTCTCTTATTCTGATGCAATTCCAAGAACTGCGTAGAAGTGTATTTGTACGATAATCGTCATCGTCTTTGTGGAAAGAGTTATGATATCTTTCACCATCTAATTCTATGACAATACCTTTGATATTATTGTCATATGGAAATTGGCAAGAAAAATCAACTCTTTGAGATTGATTTGCGGTGTTGTTGGTTATGGAGCTTAAACCCCTTTGCGGACAAAATAGTTGCTGAAACATCTTGGGAGCTACATCGCAAATATAATGAGCCTCAAGATCAGAATCAAGGATTTCACAATTATAAGTACCTCTATTAAGAGATAGCCTGTTATCAAGAGCATGAAGAGCCAAGAAAATATCTTCACTATTCAAATTTTTTATTGAATAACGTATACCACCTAAATTATCAGGTTGCAGAGTATTGCCGTAATTGACAAAAGCCTCTTCGACAAATCTGCTCGCCTTTGTCGGCAGGCCTCGGACTATAATATTGCTGAGAACTGCATATATTGGATTTACATCTTCATAAATGCTGGCTCCGATGTCGAATGGTGTGGATACTTCAAAGACTGCTAAAGATTTGTATAACGCCTTTACTTTTTCAGTTTTGTCGTTATCTGAAGAGAATAATTCATTGACGCAATCAAGACGATAGGCTGCATGAAACTGTTTTGGCGGATTGTAACTGACAAGGATTTCTCCTGTTTCATATCGCTCAATTTTAAAAATCTTGTATCTGGCTGTGTAGCTGTAATTTTCTTTGTTGTGGTTTGCTGTCCAAATCAGTTCTGGATTCTGAAACCAATTGTAAAAAGCATCAATCCTTTGATTGTTTGCATTTAATGGTCCGACGCAAACAAAATAGTGTTCTGCGCAAATGGCATCCGCAAGTGTTTGTGCAAGTTGTTTGACATTTACGGAATCAACATCAAGTATATTAGAAAAGAAATGTATTGTGACATCTACATCAGAGACAATATTTTCCGCTGTAATCTCGTTCACATACTTGTTCAAGTCTACAACTTTAGCAGTTTCAATATAAGCTGATAAATGTAACTTTGCTCTATCTAATGCAATTTGTGATGGCTCTATGAGTAGGATACGCTCAATATCTGCGTCTATACTATTTTCTCTTAGATAATCTAAAAAGCACATTGAAGCCAAGCCTTGTCCACATCCCCAGTCTATGACCTGTAATGTCTTTCCATGATATTTCTCAGGTTGTAAATGAGAGAGGGCGGCATGAATTTTTGCTTCGTGCATTTTGCCAAAAGAATATAGATATTGACATAACTGTTCATGGGTATTAAGCAGATTCACTCCTCTATTCAATGAATAGTATATAGAATCTCTTTCGTACGTATCTAAGTCGGATATAGAATCACATGCTATGTTCCTTATCTTTTGGAAAGTAGGATGCTGTAATGCTTTGATTTGGTTGTTATATTCTGTAATTGAAGCCATTATCTTCCGGTAATTGTTTCTGCATAGGGATTATTTAGATGTCTTTTCCAGTTTGCTATTGCCGTGTCTTTAAATGTATTGGCATAGCAATATTCACAAAGATGTGGGCATGTATTGTATTCTCCAATATCTTTAGCTGCCATGCAGCCACAAAGTTCACGCTGTCCGGGATCTTTCTTATGGGCACTGATAAAATAATGGTTGTCTGGAAGTATTATGGCGTTATCTGGAATATTGATATCCCCAAAAAGGGTAGGAGCAGGAACACTTTCTATTTTGACTTTCATGAATTCCATCAGTTTAGTATCCTTCCATGCCAATTTGGTAATCAAATCACCATCGATACAACGATTGTGCTCGATGCCGTATTTGTCAATGTCTATCTTTTCTCCACAAGTTGCCAATGTGTAGTTCCAGTCTCGTTCTTTGTTCATTACAGATAGTTTCCGAGCAAATTCCTCCATAAGAATCTCATTCCATTCATGATACGGGATTCCGTTACGTTCAAGATTTGACTTGACTTTTTTATATGTTTTGATGTCAGCATAGCTGAAAACCAATTTTTCAGTATATCCTTTAAGTTGATCCCCAACTTTTTGCACCTTACTTAGCAGGTCATCAATTGATATATCATCGGTAAGAATCAAAGGATCAAATCTCCAAATAACAGAGCCTTTACCTAGATGTTTTACTAACGTTTTAAAAGTATCTATTCGCGAAGCCAATGAAGGAACTTTCTCTAGCTTTTCAGTTTCGTAGTCATTTAACGTATATTGAATGTAACACTTTATATTCTTTTCTTCAAGAATATGAAGATAATCCAATAATGGGCGTGGATTCTTTGACCAGAAAACAATGAATCTTGTTTGGGCGTATGAAACATAGGATTTGATACCATTAAACGGATTTGTCCATGCTGAGTACCCTTTTTTTAATCGGTCAAAAAACCAGTCTGCATAGAAAGCCGGAATATCAGTACTTCTACTAGCAGATACGATTAAAGGTGCTTGCGCATTTACAAATTGTCCTTCTACGTTTATTTCTATATGTGACCAAGTTGCCATAATTACATATCATTTAAATAGATTCAATTATTTTCAAAATGAATGAGTTTTTTGCCAATTAAGTCCAAAACTTTATGTTCCATAAGTTTTTGCTAGCGGTAGTATGTTGACATTCATACTTAGATTGGCGTTCTTAATCAAGATCGAAGATAAAATCCAAGAGTCACAAATTATTTATATTTGAATTTTTCCCGAATGCAATTTTTTTATCAAATCTTCATATATGGTAATTAATCCATTTGTTATCAACCCGTTTCGTTCAATCATCCTAAAAGGTGAAGATTCTTTCAAGGATATAATGAGATCATTTATTATTTCTGCCGGCTGCATTTCGAACATCATATATTCAAACATGGAGTCTCCTTCTTTCCAAAAATCACTGTGACATCCATAATTATACTTTTCCCAGGCGAAATAAAGAGCAATCTTATACATTTCAAGCATTTGGTTATTCTTAATTGCTAATGCAGAATCGCCATTTCTTTTGCCGATTTTTGTGAATTCATTTTGAATTTTTGAAATTGCATCAATTAAAGCTTTGATAAATTCTTTGGATATATCATTGACTCGACTATTATTACTAGTTGACAACTTGTCTAAGAAAGTCGTATCGATAATATTTTCATCTATTTCATAGTAATTTGAATCTCTATTTATAGAGTTCGAATATTTATTTTCAATTACACTAATTAAATTGTTAATGGTTTCTTCCCCGTAATAAGAACGTGGAATACCAATCAAAGGAGAATCTGATATGGCTTCATTTATTGCATCTAATGCTTTTTGAGCAATTTTGTATGCTCTGTCAATATTATTTATCTTGTAATTACATAGAGCAATATACATTAGAATTTTGGGTCTATAGGCAGATGTGTGATTTTCATGTTCTTCAAGGTCTAACTTATTGCACTTCACAAAAAGTTTAAGGGCCTCTACTATGAATTTTGCCTGATCGAGATTACTAACATTTGAATTGTCGTTGTATAATTTTACAGCTCGTTCCATAAGTGGGTCCAGGGACAGCATACCATAACTTTTTAATTCATTCATAATACTTTGAGCTGTGTCTAATGTCTTTTTGCATTCCTCATGATGGGAGTTCTGTTGGTCTAATTTTTCTAATTTCCCGTAGAATTCTATAATTCTGTCAGGATTGGTCATTGCGAATCTAACATAATCAATAGTTCCATTTGAAAAAAATAGATGGCACACTATCGGAATTGACGGATTAAAATCAGATGTATTATGAACATATTGGATCCTATCAGCTAATATCATTGAACCATCCATTTCAAATTCGAAATTTTTAAGAATACGAAGTTCTTCAACGTCGCTTAAAAAAACGCGCATTAGATCTCCAGAAAACTCGGCTGTAATGACACAATTTATATAACCTTGATTAATGCAATATCCACCTTGCCATTCCTCGTAACGATTAGCGGCGAAAACAAAATTACGTTTGAAATATCTATCCATAATTAATGAGAGTCAAAATTAGAATCATTTTTTATAAGTAACTCACTTACATCCATCTGTAAAAGTTTGGCAATTTTATATAGCGTTTCAATTGATGGCTGACTTGCGTTTGATGTCCAACGACTAATGGTTACCTCTGATTTGCCAAGTTGATCGCTTAACCACTTTCCTGTTTTTTGTCTTTCAAGCAATGCGATTTTGATACGATTATAAGCAACTTTTTCCATAATGAATTTTAAAGTATTACGATACAAAGTTATCGTATTTTGATAATATGGACAAATGTTTTGATAAGAAATACAAAGAAGGTCTTCTTTATGGTGTCCCCGATTTTAAGGTTATATTATAAAACACTACTCTTTCCCTGTTCTCGTCGTTCGGTTTTGATTTTCCTGTGCAAAGTTACTGCCTGTGTGAATGGCAAGAACCGTGATTCTAATAGCCGTCAGAACAAACAACAGCTTTCCGCAAATCGTAGATTTGGGTATTTCATTTGTTCTCTTTGTCTATTTTCTTGCCTTATCGCCCTAATCTGGCAGTACTGGTCTGCACGTAAAATCAGTATCCCGAACGAAGAAGCAATAAAGCTTCAAAATAAGGGAATAAAAAAATCAAGTCATGGAACAAATAAATGAGAACAGCACGGTAACAATGCACCAGGCAGAGTTATATCTCCGCAACGAGGAAAATCCAACATCACTGTACGTTAGAATAGAAGGCAAACGAAGACGTTTGTTTATTAACCGGAGTACAGGACTTATCGGTATTATAGCTATAGGCAAGCGGAATAGGGGATATCGTTTTTCAAACTGGGAGTCTATTGAAAAGATTTATTATCCTACTATAATGTCTGAGGCCAATGAAGATAGGGAATTGGTCCGGAAATACCAAAAACTCGCTGAACTTGCTACACACACTAATGACTGGCTTAGAAAGATTGCGTCTGCCGACCCAGAGAAGTCTTTATATGAGAACCGCATTACTACAGGTACAACAATCGACGGCAAGTGCATACGCCTTTCAACGATTGAGAAGTATTGCGGCAGTATAGCTATGGACTGCTTTAAGGATGCTTTGAAAAAGAAAGAAAAGTATTCAAGTCATAGGTTTGACTTTTGTGGGTATGATGGGACATTGTGGTGCGAACCAAGGGAAAATGGCGATATGATTGCAGGCTTCAGTAAGGAATTCCGAAATTGTGGAAATGGCTATTACTATCTTCTTATCAACGACCAGAATGTAATCGGCTATGACATTGACTGATATTCATCATTATGAGTATCGTATCAGGCGTATGCTTGATGCGGTACTCCCATGATGTGCAACATATCCTTTTTTAGTCCTCATTTATGACCTTTTCTAATAGTCTTTCTGCATTATTATAAAACAGATAGCTTTCTGCTTTATTTCCATCTTTCGGGCTATCTATAAGAATTGTGTCGCGAAGGTATATGTCCTGTCTGTCTTCTTCGCAAGGTCAAGCCTGCCGGTTCCTACCAAAATCTCCACTCTCGGTTTTCAACTGAGGTGGTATTTTGTCAATGAAATCTTGCAAGAAGAGTCAGGACACCTTGCAATGCGACATAATTTTAATTAACCCCGAAAGTAGCGGATGCTAACAGAGGGAAAAGTAAGAACTCAAATCTGAAACGATTATGGCAAATTATGCAACAAACATCTTCTACGCAAGTACGGAGAACGAGAAAGACCTTGATAAGGTTGAGAAATTTTTGGATGATACCTTTTGTGACTGTTATCTTGACAGAAATGAAGACTATATCGAAGGAGAATTTTCTTCGAGGTGGGATTATCCCGAAAAGGAAATTGACGAGATGATTTCTCTTTTGGAGGACAAAGACAAAATTTATATCAGAATACTTACACATGAATTATGTAACGAGTATGTGAACTTTCAGGTCTTCTCCAATGGAGAATGGTCTTATCGGTAATTCTTAAATCTTAATACTATGTTGTACGATTACAGGAAAGAATGCAAAACACCTATGTCATTGGTGCTGGAGAACGGTTTTTCTATTGAGGGGGAGTTTATTGACTTGCGTATTGCCACGGATACGCTTCCAGAGGGTAAGGTGTGGTATCATATCCGGCATTCCGATGATGATTGGTCCGAACCGGCATCATTGAAGAATGGCTGTGTGGTGGTCAATTTTTGTGGTACATTTGTTTGTGACCCTATCGCAGATTTTCCTCTTGGTTCAGAACTGGAAATAACGGACTGGACATATCAGAATTGACCATGCAGATGGTATAGTGACAGTGTGGAGTGATGTCTCCACATTGTCATTCCTGTCATCTTTATCTGAAATATAGAGCTGTCTATTATAATTTGGACTTGCCCTGCAAGCCCTGTTCCTTTTATAAAAGACGCAGCATGAAGTGCGATAAAATCCTTTTATAAATTCAGGTCATACGATTGTAAACCCAGTACTTTTCCCATACTTCGCAAAGGCGACCTATCTGCTTTGTCCAGTATAGCAGAACATTTGCCTTAATAATTTTCTTAGATCTTCCCGGCCTTGTTTTTAATCGGATAGGTGGCGACTAATATGATGCTGTTTACCGATAATTATATCTGTCTATTCTTCGGGAGCCTTCTACTGCAGGGGGCTCTCTGAAAAGCTGATTTGGTACGTTGTCATGGCTTCCACTATTGCACGGGTACATTTTTCTCGCTGTGTTTCTCTATCTTCAGGCTTTGCCATACTACCTCCATGACGCTTGAGATTGCCGACGGATACCTTATCATCCTACGAACTCTGCTCAGTTGTTTGATTTCCATCCGATCATCTATGCTTTTGTCGTGTCAATGACCATTTTTCCGATGCAAAGTTAGTATGCATACGGGTACGGCATTATGCCTTGGCCAATGGCGCAGTTGCACAAATCTTCCTTTATCTGGCCTTTGGTTTTGTCTGCTGACACTGACGAAAAATAAAGAGTATTTGATTACTGGCCTTGTCGCAACCCTCAGACTGCATTCACTTTTGTTGCAACGTAAAAATAATTCAATTAACAACTTAAAGCATTGTAAGATGAAACAGATTGAGAACAATTTCGCAGTATCAGGATTCGTAGGTAAGGATGCAGAAATCCGTCAGTTCGCAAACGCAAGCGTAGCACGCTTCTCATTGGCAATCAGCCGCCAGGAGAAAAACGGCGAGGAAACCAAACGTATCTCCGCTTTCATCAATGTGGAAGCATGGCGCAACAACGCCAACACCGATTCTCTATCCCAGATCACAAAGAGCACCCTGCTTACCGTAGAGGGCTACTTCAAACCCGAAGAGTGGACAGATAAAGACGGTGTAAAACACAATCGCATTATCCTGGTCGCCAACAAATTCTATCCGACACCAGACAAGGAGGACGCTCCGGCAGAGCCAGAGAAGAAAACTAAAAAAGGCAAGAAATAGTTCCTGCCCATTCGATAAACAAAGCGGCTTCGGTCGCTTTTGTTTTTGCTCGTATATGTCCTCTTATAAGCATTACCCAACCCGTAAGCTGCTTCTCCTGTTTCGGAATACACTTGTCCGGTACTGCGATTGAACATTGCAGCACACTTCCAAGACTCTTCCTGAAATCGCACGACACAAAAAGATTTGCCAACTGGTCGAAGATTTCGTTTCCTCCCGGTTGTTAAAACATTTTGTTGATTGTCGTGCTTACAGAATAAACACGCTTACCCCCCCCTTGACAAGGTGAAAATCAATAAGAGGGAGGATGTAAATATGATACAGTTTAATTTTGCTGTAGGTTGCTCAGATAGCGGTCAGACAGAGCTACCTGTCCCTGTGATAGTCGCTTTTGCTCCAACCACTAAAGATGGCTTTCAAAATCTTGATGAAAAGCCATAGTGCGAGTATTGTTATTATAATTTCACCCATATACTTTATTCCTAAATTTATTATTACAATAGAATTGCGTTAAATAATATACCATAAACTTATAAAAGTCTCTTCTGCTCTATTTTTTCTATAATTCCTATTATGGCATCTTTGTGTAATTCCACTTTCCTTCCCTGTGGATGTATAGATAGGATAATATATCTATCACCAATTTTATACACGCGTATTTTGAAGTTTGGGTATTCATCATCCCATGCCTTTTCATAAAGAATTGGTGGAAGTACGTCATTATTAAGACATGAAATATAATCGCTCGTCCAATCAATTATAGTCTCCTTATCCTTTTTCATTCCATCTGTTAACAGAATAATGTATTTAGGAGACCAAAAATCTAATTCAGTGCGGAATACATTTATGTTATTTCCTAATGTTTTATAAAATAAAGAATCGCTTGGATTTCCGTTCGACTCAGGAGCGACTTTGCATATGTTGCTCCATGCTACAAACTTGAACCATTCCTTTCCGTAAAACCTTACAGAGACCCCTTTTACGATATTCCAAAATTGAGATTCGCTTGCAATGTAACCATTGTCTGATTCTGTCCACTGATTTTCAACCCATATCATCTGGTTGCTTCTTGCCCAACCTCTATTTTCATCATTGTCATTGAATAAGACGTCAAAATCCCAAGTTCCGTACCATCCATTTGTAGCACGTCCATAAAAGATAATACCATCATTCTTATTTACTGGGAATTTATCCCCCCACTGCATTATGAATGGAGAAAGTGTATCTTTAGCATTGCAATCGTTTCGTAATGCGGTATATAGTGGAATGAGTTGTGATTTTAACTTGTTTATATCATGTCCCATTTTATCGTATTTAATATTTACAATCAATCGTTTGCTAAAAAAACTAACTATACCTATCTGATAGCCCTTAAATTTGCAACAGAATAACTATCTGATTCCTTTTCATAGACGAGGACATCATCGAAAATTTTCATCTCGTCTTTTTTGATTTTCCATCTGGTTTCATTGGTCTTATACCAAAGGTTGATAATACAGATACTATTAGGAGGAGACGCTTTCTTTTTCCTGTCGTTCTCTGTAAGTGCAGGAGCATAAGTGGAGATAAAAAGAGTTTCTACTTCTTCAATGTTTTCAGCAGTTTGATGTGCGGAGTCACTGAATGTACCTAGCCAAAGTTTGTATTCCCTGAATTTGGCAAGAGTTTTATGGGTTGAATTTACTCTAGCTGTAATAGGTGTACCTGCTTTATGCAAACCAAAGTATCTGTAATCCTTTTTGTTAACAGGAAATCCTCTGCCTTTTTTACTTCCAGAGCAATAGTAAAAGCTAAACAGATGTTTATCACATGTGTTTGGATCATCGATGTATTTTTTGAAAGCTGCCGGATTGGATGATGAGAAAGGCCCAACCCACTGTATCGTGAATGTTTTACTTATATCTTCCATTCTATTACTCCTCTTTTGGTTTACGTTTCCCGAGCGGTCCGCTGAATTTGCCACGATTGAGTGATACTCCGTATTTGTTCAGAATGCGAAATACTGAACTGCGGCTACTGAATCCGCTAACACGCCAGATGTCGTCAATAGAATGCCCGTTGTTATACATGGCTACAATGGTCTTTTCTCGTTCAGACTTGCTTACGTTTTTTTCTTTGGCTGGCTGGGTGATGTTCTGCTTCAGGTGTATCACATGGGAAGAAGCTTTGCGCAGTGCTGCACATTCTTCGGGCAAAGAGCCAAACATCTCCAGCACATCTGCAACCTTGGTTTCGGGGAACAGTTCTCCACGGCTGTCAATTTTATCATGGATAGAGATTATACGTATTACCTTTATTCTGCAAAACTCTATGAAGGCAGCAAGTTCCCTTGAACCACGTAGTGCGTTGCTGAACTTGGCCAGCACCAACTCATCACCACGATCCAGACTTGTTATGAGCTGCTTCCATTGAGGACGGAGTTTTTCATGTCCAGTTTCTTCTTCTATCACTTGTACACAACCATATTGTTCCATCCATGCTTTATCAGGATCAAGACTGTCATAATGGGCAGCCTTGAATATGTAACCAACTTTTGCCATACTGATGTTCGGTTCTTGATTATAACTAATACAAAGGTACAAAGTTTTATTTGAATAAAATCATACTTTAATGATTATTTATAAATTATTATACTCTGAATTTGCTCTTGTTTAGCTTTTGTTTTCTCTGATATTCATACTCTAAAGTATGAAAATAAAAATCCATTAAAGTTTTATTTTTGCGTATTATTTTATTGGATTTTATACTTACCTTTGATGCCGAAAACATAAAACAAACTGCAAATTAGCGACACATGAATAACTTCACTTACAACAAGGACAACAGCATAAGTATGGAATCATACTTTAGAGTATATGGTTTTATTGCCAAATATTTTGCCATATCATTTGTCGCAATAATGTTGTCTTCGTGTGCAAATAAGACCGGCAATTCCATGTTTCAAACAAGCGAAAATGCGACCAATGCCTATCGATGTTATTTATCCGAAATAAGAACTTTGGATGATCTGACAAGTGAACAATTTGCTGATGTTGTAAATGAATGGCTGACACTCCGGGATTCCGTATTCAACTGTCTTGCCAGAGACTCAGTTGTCAGTATTCATTCAGGGCATATGGGAATAGTGCAGGAAGTGAATGATTCTTTGCGGAAAGAGTTCGTGCGCATTTCGATGTCCCGACAAAGAACCTTTTCTGATGTTGTATACTTACATAAAGAAGTCTCTCAACATAAATATGATCAATCTTTAGCAAAATCATCATCGATGGCTGAACCGTTCTTTGAATCCCTGGATTCTGTTTCACCATGTCGCATGAAACCACAGGAGATCATAGCTGCTTACCACTCTTTCCTTGATAAGATGCTGGAAAGAGGGATAAATAATAATGAAGAACTGCTGTCTTTTATAAAGGAAGAGGACAGAATGTTTCGTTCATATTTAATCCATTTGTCAGAGCTTGCGAATGCCGACTTGTCTGCCATTACTCAGCTTACTGAAAAATGTTGTCTATCCGTATTTCAGGCAACAGAGAATGGTACAATTTCTTATGATGATGCACTGATATATATGGCCAAAAGGACCAATAGGAGGGTTATCCTAAATGCAGAAGCCTGTATCGGAGATGTTCAAAAAGGACTTGTCAGGACTGGAGAACAGGCACGTGCTTACGTTTGGATGTTGCTTCAGCCATATATCACCTTAGATACTTTAGGAGCGGCTGTATTGTCCGAAGCCGAGTATGCCAAGTTAGGCTACATTGCAGGGCATACCCTACAAGTTATAGACAAACTTAATGGAATCATAGGTACAGACAGTGACCAATATAAGGAGCTGCCTGCGTTACTGATAAAGATACTGCTTACATCTATTTGACAATTCAAAACAACTATTATGCTTCAGCTTTTTTACGATGACTTTATATCATATGTTCCGCTCCAGCTGCCACAACTGCTGGACGTAACAACAATGGAAAAACCGCAATTCTACGACGATTACGTATTGCTTTCCTTTCCACTTGCCGGTCAATATGAACTGGAAGAAGTAATGGACATTTTTGAAGATGACATTGAGCTAATCATCCTTTATCATCATATTCCGTCAAGTTCCACTTCTTTCGGACACAGTGCCTGTGCATATTCCAATCCGGCCTTTGGCCAAATGTTTAAAATGAATGCAAAGGTTGCTGGTAATGGCTATGTCGACCGAATAGATGTGACCATATATGATTCTTTGGAGTTCATGTGTTCAGACATTTGTCTTGATATGAAACTGCATGAACAAAGCGGCCATTTCAAATACCGCAAGAATAAAGAAGAACTGCTTGCTGAATTTATATGAAAAGGACTTTGTACCTGCAAATGCTATTCACCATAAATATGCATAGGACTTGGATTGTAGCGGACAAAGGATCCGAATTCGGACAACGCATCATTTTTAAACACAATAGGGCGTATTTGTGTACTTGCCGCATTCTTCGTCTACGTTCATTGTACCGCCATGGGAACTATGAAAAAGGGACTACATGGGGCATCCCTGAGTATGAATTGGATAAAGCTTTGGCTAGATATAGAAGATCTAATATCAGTGCCAGACACAGGCTGCAAAAAGGAGCATCATATTTAGAAGCGAAGGATGTGGATGCCATTATAGAAACAGCGACTCATGGTCTGCTCAAACTTGAATTAACCGAACTGCCATTATTCAGACAATAACATTCGTACAAAAGTATCATACTATGACTTGGATTATCCTTGAAATGATTTTTTCAATATTGCTTATTGTATTACCAGCAACATTGTATTACAGTAACCGGCCAGCAATGGCAAAGTTCTATCTGAGAATGGTTGCAAGCAGTAATGCAAGAAGACTATATGTATATTGTTTTCTCATGGTTCTGCTCTTATACCATTTTGTCTATGCCGGAGGTCATCCCGATGAATGGGGCGTTTTATTTTCTACCGTACTATGTGCCGTTTTATTTTCATTCAAGAAAGCGGACAATCTCATGCGAAAATTGTATTATGACAAAAGGAAATTATTCACGATGAGTATTGTGGTATTGGCAATTTGTGCTGTTCCGCATCTGCACACTTCAGCGATGACACTTGCTTACTTCATTTTGGCCAAAATGTTCTATCCGTCTTGCAGTATGATGAAAGAATGGGAAGAGAGTAAGGAATCCAGAAAATATTGGACGGAGCATCCCGACGTTTTGCCTTCATATTATTTCCATTAGCATCATCACGCAAATCTGCCACGATAAAGTGGATAGTGGCAGCCGTATATAATCCACATATAATCAAACTAAACACAAATGTATATGATGAATAACAAGAATAGAACAGCCAATAAAATTTTGGCTGATATGAATTTCTTTGATTATCTCAAGGAGAAAGTCGGTGACCGCAAAACAAAGACAGGAGCCTATTACGATCTGTTGGAAAAGACATCAGCAGGTTTTATAACGCCATTCCTGAAGAATCATCAATATGTCTTACAGGATAACCAATGCCATGTAACTATCTCCGACCTTGCAGAAGACTGGCATTGGCACAGGGCTACTGTCAGATCTTTTCTTGATAGGTTGGAAGAAATGGGTCAGATACATCGCACCCGTTTTGCGAAAAGTATTGTCATAACGATGTCATTTACCCAAGCAGACAATGGCACTGGCTCCTCCCCTGAAGACGCAGGATCACCTGATGTCTTGACAGATGAACTGGATGCCGCATTAGCCAAATGGGTCTTTGGTGATATGCTCATTATTGATCTGGAGGAGATTTGCGGACAATACTTCAAGAAAAGACTAGATGAGTTCACCACAAATGAACCGTATAATGAAGCTGATGAATCCATGTCTGATCTTGACAGTAACAAGAAGAAAATTGTCAAAGAGATTGTCGGTCGGATTGCCATGGCAGGATTACAACGAGAAATCCATAAGTCAAGATTTGACAGCACAACCGCTTTTATTGATTTCTTCAATAATGACCTGCTTTCTGACTGGGGCGAGCTATTGGAAGTTACGAAGCTTATTACGAAACTCATTCTGGAGGGGAGTCTTGAAGAAACAGATGCTTCTTCCGAACTGCGCAAGACATTGCTTACTCTTTGTAAACCATTCAAAGCTTCGCTGGCAGAATATCAGGAAAACAAGAAAGCCCTTTTATAACCATCAAAACAATCGTTTAACAGCGGATAACCGAGCCTGAAGCTCATTTGTATGATTGCCGTTTTATGTCGTGTAAGGTGCTTGCACGATGTTCAAACGAAGACTCCGTCGGGTAGCCTAATCCCCCTCCAGCTTAAAGCTATCGGGAACGGTGCCCAGACGAGCAGCAAGCTGGGGCAAATCGTTTGTCCGTAAAACAACAATCAATATATGGCAAACGCGAAACAAGTCATGGATTTCCGCCCATCAAAAGGTATAACTACTGCTCAAAGCAACGAACATCAGAGGCGGTGGACAGATAAAGGCTGGGAACGTGCTGTCTCAATCGGGAATTATGATCCCACAAGGGAACATCTGAATTTTGAGATAAAGGCCGGAAAAGTATGTCAGGTTGATAAGAGTAAGAGCATTCCAGAAAGGATGGATGAGAGTCTATCTGCACGAGGAATAAAGGATCCTAATTCGGGTTTGGAAGAACCACGATTCAGGACAGTTGTAAATTTCATCTTTGGAGGATCAAGGGAGCGTATGCAAGAAATCGCTTTCGGTGAGCAAAAAGTCAACTTTGAAAAAGGTGCTGACAATTCTCAAATTGAAAGGTGCAAGGAAATTGAGGAATGGGCGAAGGATGTTTATTCATTTGTAAGTGATAAATACGGTGAAGAGAATATAGTATCATTTGTTGTACACTTGGATGAATTGAATCCGCATGCTCACTGTACTTTGTTGCCGATTCAGGAGAACAAATTTGCATATAAACAGATATTTGCAGGAAAGGACAAATATGAGTTCAGTGCAAGGATGAAGCAACTTCACAGCGACTTCGCTGAAATGAACAAACGCTGGGGAATGTCTCGCGGAACAAGTGTATCTGAATCGGGTGCCAGGCATCGTACAACAGAAGAATACCGCCGGCACCTTTCGGAAGAGTGTACCAGCATAGAGGAACAGCTTGGCCAACATCAGAAAGCCTTGTCGGATCTCAAAGTGGAAATCCAGTTGGCAGAACGAAGGGTAAAAGGACTGAACTCGATGGTTGAGAATCTCCGCAAAGCAAAGGCTGAAAAGGAGAGGCAGATTGCTGCATTGGAGGCTACTATGAAATCTCATATGGGAGACTCAATGTCCATATCTGCCGAAAAGGCAAATCTTGAAAAAGAACTTGCTTCTATCCAAGAAAAACTGGCAGACAAACAGGAGAAGTTGAAGGTGGCTGACCGACAGCTGTCGGTCTTGAAAGAAGATATGAATACCATCAGTGAGCGCACGGAAGAATTAAAGGCCGAGGCTTATAGATACAGTCACGAGATACATTCCAAGGTGGATGTATTGCTCAAAGATGTAATGCTGGAAACTTTGGTTAGCGAACATTCGGAACGGTTGGCAGAAATAGGCACATCAGAGCAATCCATTTTTGATGGTTCTCTTCTCCAAAGCCTGACAGAACAGGGTGCAGATGTGATGCACTGCGCTACTCTTCTCTTCCTGGGCATGGTCAACGATGCCACAACTTTTGCCGAAACTCACGGTGGAGGAGGTGGTAAAAATGACCTGAAATGGGGACGGGATGAAAACGAAGACAACCGTGCCTGGGCAAGACGGTGCATGATGACGGCGAGCAAGATGATGCGTCCTGCTTCAGGCAAAAAACAGAAACGATAATCGGCAGGAGACAGTTTCCTGCATCGTATGTAAATCTATAATAACAGAAAAAAGTATGAGAAATAAAATAGTATTTGTAATGGCAATGGCTGGAATGTGCTGCACATTGCAAGCGAGTGCGAATATACAACTTGCCCCACAGGATAGTGTACACCATGAACCTTATGTGGAGAAAGAGCTGATGCTTCAAACCATCGAGCCTACTTATCATAATGGCGTTTTGGTAACTTCACCATGGAACGGCAACTGGTTCGTCAGCCTGCAAGGTGGCGCAAGTGCGTTCATTGGCAGACCAATTGGCTGTGCTGATTTGTTTGACAGGATACAGCCATCACTTTCCGCATCAGTTGGCAAGTGGTTTACGCCACAGATTGGAGCAAGAATCGGATATGGGGGTTGGCGATTTAAGGACTGCAACCTTGTAATCAATGACTATCATCATTTCCATGCCGACCTGATGTATAATATTCTGGGAGGATTTCACTCGAAGAAAGAAAACACACGTTGGGGCATCATTCCATACGTTGGTCTTGGAATGATGTATAACCCTCAGAACGGTCAGAAACCCTTCGCAATTTCTTATGGAATACAAGGGCAATATCAAATCTGCAAACGGCTGACAGCTTTGCTGGAGATTGGCAATGTTTCCACTTTTCAGAACTTAGACGGATATGGGAACGCCAACCGCTTTGGAGATAATATGCTTTCCGTTTCTGCCGGACTTTCTTTTGCAATAGGCAAGGTAGGATGGAAGCGTTCTGTCGATGCTACTCCATATATTCGGCAAAATGAATGGCTGATGGAATATGCCTCGGAGTTGTCCGAAAACAATTGCAGATATGCCGGGCAACATGAGAGGGACATGAGAACTTTGAAAGAACTGAAGAAAATCTTGGAGATTGAGGGGTTGCTAAAAAAGTACAGTCAGCTGTTTGACAACCGTGATAGTTTAAGCTCCAGCTATCCTAAAAATGATTACAGCGGACTGAACTCGCTCCGGGCAAGATTGAAGAACAGGCGTTGGGATGGCAAGTCACCTTTGACCAATGACAGCCTTGCGAATTACTCAGGAGCTGCCGTTCCTGATACAAATGCCAATGCAAATTCAGAAAGTGCCCCGACAGGCAAATCTGCCAATGTTCCGGACTCGACAAACACAACCGCTGACAGCATTTCCGCTTATAGCCATTCCGATTATCTTTCCATTATCCGTTCCGGCAACGAGTGCATCGGTTCTCCCGTTTATTTCTTCTTTGAACTCGGCACAGCGAAGCTGACAGATAAATCACAGCTGGTCAACTTGGATGAGCTGGCACGTGTCGCAATGAAATATGGATTGTCAGTTACTGTTATAGGTGCGGCTGATGATGCCACAGGGACTGCCGATATAAATGACGGATTAAGCGTATCGAGAGCTGATTATATTGCCACCGAATTAGCTAAACGAGGACTGGCGGTTGATACGATTACCAAGGTTTGCAAAGGAGGTATCTCCGATTACAATCTGGTAGAAGCAAATAGGCACACAAAGGTCATACTATTTATGAAATAATAATCAGAAAATACTATTGTTCATAGGAAAGGAGATCTGATCCATCATGGATAAGGTCTCCTTGTTATAATTATAGTTCTATGAATTTCCCGGGATCGAATGACAGGTGTTCATTGTGGAAAACATATCCCAATTGATTGGTTACACATTTTGTGTTCCCAATCTGTACATCTACATTGTAATGCGAATGCCCGTATATCCAGTATTCTATATCGCTATCTTTTATGTAGTTCTCTAATTCTACAGTGAAGGCTCCGTTTGCTTTACTGTCAGCAAATTTAGGATGCTGCATGCGGAAAGAGGGAACATGATGTGTAACAACTATTTTATGTTTTGCCTTGCTGACAGCTACAGCTTTACGGATAAAGTCTATGCATTTTTCACTTTCTTTATTGAACTCTGCAAAAGTCAACAACTCCCCATTGTATAAGATTCTTCTGAAATCGGAGATTACACTTTCTGTAAAGTAGGCTTCTTCTAAAGGTATATGCCCCCATAATGTGGAAATGATGATATCAATACCGTCCAATTGTACAATTCCATTATAGTAACAATGGATATTTTGGCGTATCTCCAGACAGTATCCGTTTTCTAAAGTGGCGATGTCATAATTTTTGTAGAACTCATGGTTTCCCATGCAGACAATCACTTGTCGGTAATTTTCCGATGCCCAATTCCAAAACGGATGGCGGCTGTAATTCTCGTCGCCGAGATAACCGATATCTCCGGCCAGAACAAGGATGTCCCCTGTAACGGGCAGAGGATTATGTTTGATGTAGCTGCCATTGTCAGTAAATTCCAGATGCAGGTCAGAAGCGTATTGAATTTTCATGTCAGATATTATGATTTGATTGTAAACAGTCCTGTAAGTTGATTCAGTAATTCCGCCACGAACTCTTTGTCTTGTCCTAAAGATGCAGCCAATGAATCCGACAGTTCATCCCAATCTTTCCGTATTGAATCCACAAATTCATTTATACATCTGACTATTGATTCTGGCGCTTCAATTTGAGAATCTTCCATGATTACGATGTTCTTAAATACATCCGAGCGATGCTTGCGTATATCCTTGCTGTTTACATGTTTCCCATTCTGTTTATCTGCTACGAGATTAAGATATGCTTTAGCTTTAAGGGCTATTAATGCGGCTGGGTCTGCATGGCGTATTCCACCAGTCAACTTGCTGTGCGCTATGGCAAAATGATAAAAATCATCATCCATTATAATGGCACTGAGGCTGGAGACATCATCTCCGACAGGTAGTGGTTCAACGACAACTCCCTTGGGGTCTCCTAAAACATCAGGATGACGAGAAAGCAGTTCTATCATTTCCGGATAACCGTCCTTTCCGTCCAAAAAACGGTATAACTCATATTTCGGAGATTCTCCTTCCTTATGCTTGCGTTTTTCTGGTCTATAACCGGCTTCACGTACAAATTGCCAGAATCGTTCACCGAAAGCTTCTGTTATATTCTCCGCTATGACAATCATGTCTATGTCATGTGTGGCACGTGGCTTTACGATAGTTCCTGTCATAGCTATATCGCATGCCGTTCCTCCGATTACCACATAGTTATCTGAAAATTCGGCAAATGCCTCTCGAAATTTTTCTAATCCTTCCATTCTATATTATTGATCATTCGTTCTACTTCTTTTTCAATGCGCGGGTCATTATCCTTAGCCAATGTGATGGCCAGAGACAAGCGGTCGACCCATTGTATATTTTCACCAGCCAAACCGATAGCAGGATATTTCCATACTTCTATGATAATACTGCCATCATAAGTGTTGGGGTTTTCAAGGACTCCTGATTCTTTTAATGTACGATATTCCTTGTTTGTCAACATAAACATCTTTTCAGGATCCGGATTAAGCCATGTGTAATGTGCTAAGGCATTTATCCCACAAATAGGAAATACCTTTTCTGAATGAAGAGCATCGCAATAGATTAGCTGTTCCAACGGGGATATGAAAAATGTTTCTGCTTTCTTCCATAATTCAAGCCCCTTCTTGGCGAAATGAATATGTTTCGTTCTTTGACCGACAAGTTCCTTTTCACATAGCCCCAAATCTTCCATGCAGGTTATTCCCAGTGTCGTGCTTTCATAAGAATACGGAACCAACTTTGCTATCTCTTTGGCAGAAAGTCCTTCAAGGCTCCTTTCCTGAAGATGATACAGGAGAATATATTGTGCAACAGGAGTAAGGACAGAAGCAGTTTTCCTGTCACTGGTCTTTTCCAAAGCAATGAGCATTGGCAGATGCGCGTATTTGTCTGACATGACAAAATACACTCCTTTGTCAGTCAATCTTTGCCTTTCGTATGTCGGTCCTGGTTTCAGAATGAATACGACAGGAACACCTAACAATGCCATGATTCTGCCAGAAGTTATTTCGCATTCTTTAGGTGTCGGATTACCTTTTCTCGGTTCCAAAAAAATCATGGCAATATCCTGATAGACTCCTTCATAAAACGTGTATGACAACTTTTCACCAATCGATATGCCTTTAAGTCGTTCTTTGTCACAGATACTTATCCGTATTTTTCTATGTAGTATGCTTATTTCTTCCAGTGCCATTATGCTCTATTTTAATAGTGTATTAAAACGTAGCAAAAATAACAATAATATTTTATATAACAGCTATGTCATCGATTTAAATTTTTATGTAATCCAGATTAAACCTCCATTTCTATCATCTAAATTGTTCTGCACTTTTATAGATGCCATTTAATCACACTGAGTCGGCTTACCACGTCGGCTCTATTTTCCTTTGCAAAGGTACTGCGGTGAGGGAACGCCAAGTACCGCTCCACCAATAGGTTCCGCTAATAGGCTGGTGGACTTGACAACAGCTTTCCACAATTTCAGACAAGCTGAAATTGGGTATTTCATCAACTCCTTAGCCATTTACCTGTCTTATCCCTCAGATTCCCACAGTCTCTGAAAGCACGTAAAATTCAGATCCCGACAGGAAGCCGATAAGGACTTCAAAATAAGGGAAAAGAAAAAAATGAGACATTAACTATTAAACATTTAGGTCTATGCATAGTAAGATTTTCCAAATCACAGAGACAAAAGTAGCAAAAGATAACTACTTGAATGAGAACACTCTTGAACAAGGAGACGGCAACTATTATGATTACTGTTCGGAGATTGATGACAATGAGCGTAAGCTTCACATTACCAATTTGGTAGACAACATCCTGCCCAAAGGAATGTTCGTACTTGTTGAAGCTGATGTAATCCGATACAACGGAGGAGCTGACAAGTGGAAAGAAGAGTTCGTGGCAGGTATCAATGAAATGGCAAAAGCGATTACAACAGACAATTGCACATTGTGGGTTGGTGCAGTGTACCAGCTTGAAAAGTATCTCAAAAATCCTCTAAACACTGGCTATCAGTTCTATATGGATGAGCAAGGGTGCAGTTACCATGCTGAGCAATCATACGAGTTTCTTCGGACAGTAAGCCAGTTAGAGCCAGGCACATTGCTTTACATAGGTGGTGTAATTGACTATAATTTCTAATCACAAAAGGATATATTACGATGAAAGGAACAGAACAATTCAAGCTGACAATCAAGGCTTATCTTGACGAGAGAGCTAAAAACGATGAACTATTTGCTTCATCCTATACCAAAGAAAACAAGAATTTGGATGATTGTATCACATTCATTCTTAATCAAGCAAGGGCTATCGCTGACGAGGGAGGATGTGGAATGACAGATGATGAAGTGTATTCACTTGCCGTTCACTACTATGACGAGGACAATATTGAAATAGGCAAGGCTATCAATTGCGGTATCATCGTCAATCACAGAGTGGAATTGACCGAAGAGGAAAAGGCTGAGGCAAAGGAAAAAGCATTGAAAGCCTATCAAGCAGAAGAAATGCGGAAACTGCAACAACGTAATAACCATACCAAGACTAAACCGAAACCTGCAAGCCAAGAACAAGTTCAACCATCTCTTTTTGATTTTTGAGTATGAGACCCAAGACAAGATTACAACATAAGGTAGTAGCCGCCAATGAGCGGTTACTGCCACTGACAAAGAAACAGGAAATGTGGGCTTTTCACCATTGTCTTGACCATTTTGCTTTTCGTACAAAAAGCGGCAAGACCACCTGTCTTGATTGCGGACACCAATGGGAGGAAAGCAACAAAAAAACATGCCGTTGCCCGATGTGCGGCATAAAATTGAAGATAAAGAATACCTTGCAGCGTAAGCATAAAGACAGTTCATACTACTCCATTCTAACTACCCAAGATGGATTGCAGGTGCAAAGGGTGTTTCTTATGAAAGCCAACTACCATAAAGGGAAAGAGGCTGATTATTATTCCATAGAGGTAGCCAGATATTGGATAGATGACAATGGCAGAACGGAGGTAACAGCATTGAGACGCACTTTAGGGCATTATCTTGACAGTTTTGTCTTTGACGGCAATCTGGAACTGCGCAAAGACAACTATGTCTATAGGCGTATTGCCGACTGCAAGGTCTATCCTTATTATTCATCCACACCCAAGCTAAAGAGAAACGGAATGGTAGGTTCATTGGCAGAAATTGAACCGGTCTGTCTGATAAAAGCCCTGCTGACCGATAGTAGAGCCGAGACTATGTTCAAGGCAGGGAGAAAAACTGACTTGAACTATTTCCTGCAACATACAATGTATTTCGATACCTATTGGAATGTGTATAAGATTGTGATGCGAAACCGTTACCAAATCTCTGACATTTCGCTTTGGATGGATTATATCCACTTACTTGAAAGATGTGGAAAAGACATTCACAATTCACACTATATATGTCCGTCGGATTTGAAAGCAGCACACGACCATTATCAGGAAAAAGTAAGGATTATCAGAGAGAGGGAAGAAAGGGATGCCCAACGTAAGAAAGCTATGGAGAACGAAAGTCTTTTCAGAGAGATGAAAGGTAAATTCTTCGGGTTGTCATTCACTGACGGACTTATCGTTGTCAGTGTACTGGAGAGCGTAGATGAATATTATAAAGAAGGAAACGCATTGCACCATTGCGTCGGTCAGAGCGAATATTATCTTAAACCTAAATCTTTGGTATTATCAGCGAGGATAGACAACAAACGTATTGAAACTGTTGAGTTGAGTCTTGAAACATTCAAGGTCCTGCAATCAAGAGGACTCTGCAACCAAGATACAGAATTTCATGAGCGCATCATAAGCCTTGTACAGAAAAACGTGCGGAAAATACGTCAGAGAATGATAGTATAGTCTGTTTTGTTCCTTTCGTCAGCCACTTGTCGCCTAAGATTGGTGCCAGGTGGCTTCAATATGTTGCTACGAATGCCAACATCCGCAGCAACCACTTTTATAACCACTTAACAGATGTATTAATGCATTGTAAGTCATAACTTTTATAAACCAGTTACCACTTTTACCACTTGTAAAACACAGCTTTACCACTTGTAGCCATATCAAATTATTGCATCAACCACTTGAATAATAACATTGTGAAAACGGCTGTTGTAGCAGAATCATATACTTGTCCCTTTGTAGAGTTTTGATAAACTTCCCTTGACCCCGACTGTCCGACACCAGGTATTGTTTTATTGTGCAAAGGTACTGCCGAGGTAGAATGCCAAGTATCGCTTCGCTAACAATTCAGAGGATTGGATGACAACTTTCCGTCAATAAATTATTGGCGGTATTTCATCAATTCTCTGTTTGTTCACTTGTCTTATCTCCCTTGCCCCGCAGTTTCAGATGCACATAAAACATATTCCTATGTCGAAGTCAAAAGGCTTCAAACAGAGGGAAGAAAAAAACAAAGTCACAGGTAATGGCAGGACTAACCACCTTGCCGCAAAACATTTTCAAATTATGCTATACATTCACACTTTCGGTCGCATCGGAAAGGATTGTCAGGTCATCGAGGGTACACACGGTTCGTTTATTGCTTTTGACATGGCAGTAGATGACTTCTCGCACGGAAACGCCGTTACCACATGGGTAAGGGTACGCAGCAACAAGGAAAACCATATCCGCCTCTCCGAATACCTCACCAAAGGACGCATGGTCCTTGTCGGGGGAACATTGTCAACTTCACTGTGGAAGGACAAAAACGGCGACAGCCAGATCCAGCTCTCCATCACGGCGGATGCCCTGGAGTTCATCAACACCGGTAAGCGGGAAGGTACAAACTCAGAAGCGGACAGTCAAACAGCAGCTGCCGAGAACGCACCCGTTCCTCCGGCGGACATGCCACAGGACGTTGAGGAAGACCTTCCGTTCTGACATCTTCCGGAAAACGGTCACGGATGTAGTATTTACTAATTGTAGTAATTTAGGAGATTAGTAAATCCCGGGTTACGAAAAATAGTAGATACTACATTTAGTGGCTTGGTCTTTTAGTAGAGTAGTAAATACTACGATACTAAAATATGTTATAGTAGTAAATTAGTAAATACTAATTGTAGTGAAGACTAAAAATAGTATTATCTTTGTACCAGACATTAAGACTCTGAATTATGACAAAAATTATAGCAGTTCTGAATCATAAAGGTGGGGTCGGAAAGACAACCACTACCATAAATCTCGCTGCCGCACTGCAGCTGAAGAAAAAACGTGTGCTCCTGATTGACATGGACGGTCAGGCAAACCTTACGGAATCCTGCGGCCTGTCCATCGAGGAAGAACAGACCGTGTACGGGGCAATGAAGGGCGAATACCCTCTGCCACTGGTCGAACTGAAGAACGGCCTTACCATCGTTCCCTCATGCCTTGACCTGTCGGCTGCCGAATCGGAACTTATCAACGAACCTGGCCGGGAACTGATACTGAAAGGGCTGATTGCGAAGCTGCTTGACAGCCGGAAATTCGACTATATACTGATTGACTGTCCGCCATCGCTGGGACTGCTCACGCTCAATGCTCTTACCGCGGCGGACTTTTTGATTATTCCGGTCCAGGCACAGTTCCTCGCTATGCGTGGTATGGCAAAGATTACGAATGTGGTTGAAATCGTCAGGGAACGCCTGAATCCAGGACTGAGCATCGGAGGTATCGTGATTACCCAGTTCGACAAGCGCAAGACGCTTAATAAAAGCGTGTCCGAGCTCATCAACGATTCTTTCTGCGACAAGGTGTTCAAGACCGTCATCCGGGACAACGTGGCTCTGGCGGAAGCTCCTATCAAGGGTCTGAACATTTTCGAGTATAACAAAAACAGCAACGGGGCCAAAGATTATATGGATTTGGCACTGGAGGTATTGAAATTAAAGTAAAACAATATGGGCAAAAGCGATTTATTGAAAGACGGTATGAAAAGCGGCCTTGATGGGCTGCTTTCATCAACTAAAAAATCCCCGCAGAAAAAAGAAACGGCTCCGGCCAAGGCGGAAAAGGAACCGGCGGTGCATTGCAACTTCGTCATTAACAAGAGCATTCATACCAGGATGAAATACCTGGCCATCGAAAAGAACATGTCTCTCCGTGACATCGTCAACGAGGCCATGAGAGAATATCTGGAGAAGCATGAAAAATGATTGAAAATTTGAAAGACGCACTATGAGAGAAATAAATCCCAAAGAAACCACCCGTGCATACGCATTTGAGCTTTGGATGAAAGCCCCGATGCCGATGGTTACATTTTTCAAGACTTTGGATGTCAGTCGTCTGGTCAAAATCAGCAAAAAGTCAGGTATGAAATTCAATATGCTGGTGTGCTGGTGCATCGGCAAGGCGGCAAGCGGTATCAAGGAATTTTATATGCTGCCTGTCGGAGACAAATTGATGCAATATGATGCCATTGCGGTTAATACCATTGTTATGAACAAGGACAATGAGGTCAGTTCATGCGATGTGCCCTTTTCTGATGATTTGCAGCTATTCAATGAAGATTATCTGAAATTGACAACGGAAGTAGCACAAAGCTGTGAGAACCACGACTTGACTGAAAGCATGGTAATAGGAACTTCCGCACTGGCCCAATATGAAATTGACGGTGCGGTAGGTATGTACAGCGGTATCTTCAACAATCCGTTTATGATATGGGGCAAGTACCGTAAGGGGTTCTTCAGGACGACACTGACGGTTTCATTCCAATTCCATCACACTCAAATGGATGGGGCACATGCTGCAAAGTTCCTGGATCGCTTGCAGCAGGAAATCAATAAATTACTTGTATAGCGATGAATATGGAAACACAAAGATTGATACTTCGTCCCTGGACAGAAAACGATGCAGAGTCTCTTTATAATTATGCCAAAGATCCTGCTATCGGCCCCATTGCCGGGTGGCCTCCTCATACATCTGTGGAAAACAGCAGAGAAATAATACGCAATATCCTTTCTGCACCCGAGACATACGCTGTCATATTGAAAGAAACCAATGAACCGATAGGCAGTGTCGGAATTATGTTCGCTGATGGCGTACACAGTGCGGAGATACAGGATGGAGACGCAGAAATAGGATATTGGATAGGTGTTCCTTATTGGGGACAGGGGCTTATACCGGAAGCCGTACAACGTTTGTTGAAGCGTTGCTTCGTCGAACTTGATGTGAAACGGGTCTGGTGTGGACATTATGACGGAAACATCAAATCCCGCAGGGTAATGGAAAAATGTGGATTCAAGTTCCATCACACAGAAGAAGGAAAGACTTCTCCGTTAGGAGATATCCGTACAGAACATTTTACTTTGCTTACCAGAGAGGACTGGAAAAAACGGTAAGAGAAATATAAAAATGTCCCATGATAAGAACTACGATAAAATCATTTATACAGGCTGATTTGGAATCTGTCTGGTATTCAGTCACTTCACTTTACGACTATTCATGGCGAAGTGACATAAAGGACATAGAAGTTTCCGACGAGCGTCATTTCAGGGAGATAAGTAATGAAGGCTATGTAACCTGTTTTACTCTTACTGTTATAGAGCCTTTTCTAAAATATTCATTTCTTATGGATAATGTGAACTTTTCCGGGGAGTGGACGGGATATTTCAGACGGGCCGGAAATGGAACGGAAGTTATTTTTACCGAGTCAATTAACCTGAAGAAATGGTGGTTATATCCTTTTGCATTGTTGTATTTGAAATTACAACAGAAGCGGTATATAGCTGACCTGAAAAGAAAATGTGAACAAGAATGAACGGATCGACCAACTATATAATACGCCATCTGCAAGGTAGTGAGAACCATTTGCTAAGAGAATTTCTTTACGAAGCGATTTATATTCCTGAAGGAGTCATACCGCCCTCAAAGGAAGTGGTGGATCTACCAGAACTGAAACTGTATATTGAGAACTTCGGAAAGAAAAAAGATGACTTTTGTCTGGTTGCAGACAGTGAAGGAAAAGTGGTCGGTGCAGTATGGGTACGTATTATGAATGATTACGGACATGTGGATGACAAAACTCCATCACTTGCCATATCCCTATATAAGGAATACAGGAGTAAAGGCATAGGAAACCATCTTATGCGTGAAATGTTTCGATTACTTGAAAGCAAAGGATATAGCCACGTCTCTCTGTCCGTACAAAAGGCGAACTATGCCGTCCGAATGTATCTAAAACTTGGATTTAAGATCATCCATGAGACTGAAGAGGAGTTTGTCATGCTTAAAGATCTCTCAGAATCCAACTACTGATTTCCTCACTGCTTGCGTTAGGTATATTTGTTCCAGTATTTCTAATGTAAAGGTATCAGAAATATTTATGATTCACTTATAAGTATTATCCAGATTTGTCAGACTACTTTATACTTCTTTTACAATATCAGCCATAATGAGGGCATCTCTGCATACGTTTCATTTGAATCCTTAATTCAAACAGCAAGTCACCGATCAGAATGTTAGAGCAGTACGTAAAACAAGCTCAATCCCAAGAAGTTGCTGCTTGACCATAATTCATAGTTGATTTCAGATGCAGGGCGGAGAAATCCGTCCTGCTTTTCTGTTGCGTGCCGGAGGCAGACCGGCGCCGCCTGACCTTTTTTATACACCTTCCTGTCTTTCGGCAGTCTCCGTCTGCTGAAACAGTACGGACCGGGTTCTGGCTGATTCCTACAGGCCGCACGGGCGGTCTTCCGTCATCGGCCGGCCCGGATAACCTTTATAGCCGGACCTCTTATAATACCCCGGTAGTCTCAACATTTGTTTTCAGCGAAGTTACAGCATCTTTCCGGACAAACGCAAGATCCGTGTGAATTTGGGAAACAATCTCCAATCCTGCGGATAGTATTCTTTCCCAAAATCTTGCACGAAGTCCAGACAGAGCTGTGCACGGGCGAAAAAATTGTTTCACCTTAAATCTTCGTTGTTATGAATACATTTTCTTTCCCTCAGATTTCAGTAAATTACAAGGATGCCGATGCTGCAAAACGTACCATGGTAAACTCCTCCAGAGTAAGCTACGACATCTTCAAGGAGGCATACGATGAATGTATGCAGCATCATGAGGAATGCTGGGTGATGTTCCTCAATCATGCCAACAGGCTTCTCGGACTCTCCTGCATATCAAAATGCGGCATCAGCCAGACCGTTGTGGATGTCCGTATCATCCTGCAGACGGCTCTTCTGGCCCATGCCTCAGGCATAATCCTCAGCCACAACCACCCATCAGGCAACATGGTGGCCAGCTCCAGTGACAATGCCATCACAAGCAAACTCAAGAAAGCCTGCGAAATCCTTGACATCACTCTCCTTGACCATATCATTCTCTCGGATACAGGCTATCTGAGCTACGCGGACGAAGGGATGCTTTGACAGCATCTCTTTTCACAGCAAATCCCGTTATACTGCCGCCCTCATGTGCGCCAAGCGGTGACTGTTATAAAACCTTCATGCACGACGGCAGCCATGGACTGCTGTAAACACTCCGGTCCGGATCTATGGCTGATGACGGAATCCGGCACGGGCCGTATTCTGCCATCGGCCGCTCCGGGAGCCTTTATAGCGGCACCTGTTTTAACGCCGTCCGTCATAAGCCCCCGCCACCACCCTTATCCCTTTCTATTTTCCCTCTTGTATTGACATGAGAGTCATTTCATCTTTCGTCGTCCTTCTCGTCGCCGCGTGGACTTTACTGGTGCGAATGTAGGCGGTCGAGCCTGTTCCCTCCGTTTTGAAGTGCATTTCCTACAAATCCTTCCTTTCTCTGAAAGAGTAATTGGCAGGAAAAAACATCGGGAGAGGCTTTGACGACCGTCTCTCGATGCACCGTAAATCCCGAAGCGGCTCCTCCGAAAAGGAGGCCGAACAGAGGGAAAAGAAAAAAGAACTTGTTCAACAATCAAAATTTATGAGTATGGAATATGACCAGTATTTATCGGAAAACGACAAGCACTTCGCAGACGTGTTCTCGGAATATGTGAACGGCAAAATGGGTTCACCTCGGAAAATCGGTAAGGCTATTGCTGATGACCACCGTTATTTAGTAAATGAGAAAGCAAAGCTGATGTTCTGCTTTATGGAGCAATTGGCGGAGAATTGGCACAAGGGCAGGTACGACCAACGCAACGAGTGGGCCTGCAGACTTGCCGCCGAAGCAATAGACCACTTGGCGGAAAACGGACTTTACTATCTATCTGAAGAATATTATGCAAAACAAAATCAATAATTGATATGGAAGCACTACAGATTTCTATTCCTGTATGGAATATCACAGAGTTAAATGGCTACGAGCCTATAACCACTTTCTGGCAGGATTTTTCGATTGCTGACAAATTCGGGATTGCAGCCATTGAAGACACTTACAGACGTGTCAAATCAGAATGGAAAAACAACTGCAAATATTGGACAGAGTTGTGCCTTGTACTCAATCATAAGATTTGGCAATGGCATGAGACTGATAGACAGAAGGCCATTCTATATGATAAGCTTTGGCGTGAAGCTGACGAAATGACCTCTGAATGGTCGGACGAGGAGCAGGAATATTATTTCCGGATAACAGACTAATCCAAATGTGGGGAAATTCTCATGGTTTCCCCACTTAAAACCTGATAACAATATGAATACAAGAAGCATCATAAAAAGAATCATTGATATTTCTCAATATGCAGGATGGAACGTAGAGGTTGACGATAAAGAACTGTCAAATGTCCAATTTGATTTCCAACGCTATACCAAATTTGGACAGGATTTCAATTTCGGTGTCAATATGCTTAACGGGAATATTGACTCCCTTATATCCAATATCGAGCACTATTATGAGGGATTTGACCCAGATTACGAAGCCAGTTTGTGGATTGGTGAGGATGGACATGGAAAGCATGGTGCCCCATATCATATCAAAGATATTGTAACTGATATGGAAGACGCAGAAGATAAGATATATGAGCTGATTGAGACTCTACGGTTAAAGGCATTGAATCATTGAATATATTACCATTCAGCCGTAGCCTCATTACCTACGGCTGAATGGCGAAAACTCTTCCTTTATAGTCATCGCCGCATTCCATAACTGTATGCGACGTCTTGTGCCTGATAATCTTTCATTTCATTTAATTTTTCATTAGCCACCTGGACATTCATATCAAGTGAAGAGTCATGGTCATAGGGAAAACTGTGGCTGACTGTTTGACCGGCATTACATGTAGTTCCGAAATCAAGAGAATCGTTTTCCCTGTTATAGGCAAAATACAACGTGTCTCCGCTTGGCAATTCAATGGCCGGTACCCTTTGTTTAACCATCTTGGCGAACTCTTCATTTACCATATCTTTTGCGACTTCTTTTATATCATCGCTTGCTTGTCTGGTACCATACCTTTTTATGTGATTACGAATTTCCTGCTCGGAGTATTTCAACATAACTTCATATGTGCCACCCACGCTGTTGTTATATACAACGGCAAAATCCTTGTCTTCTACCAGCAGATCATCACCTTTGTTCCTGATAGGAGAGGAGAAGGTATATTGCTCATTGATGCCGTTTCCGTCATAGTACTCTTTTGCAGTTCGGAGTAATCCCTCATAATTGCCCTTGTCCCGGAATTCGTCCAGTCGGGAAGTGTCATCGGATGATTGCAGGTAGGCAACGGAAGAATAGAAAATCTTTGCGTTGGATACTGGTTGTTCAACTTTCACGCCTTGCTTGTTATCCTGCTGTTCGTTTTTCTCCTTTTCCAATTCTTCTGCAATCTTTTCCACTTTTTGTGTGATCATAGAGGTCGCCTTTTTTACATCGAATAACGTAGTCTTTATGAACTGCGGAGATTCCTTTAACTCATATAGCCATGATTTAAGATAAGCACAGCTATCTTCCTTCAAGACTTTGCTCATTCCGTATCTTTGGGCAACCAACGCGCTGCCCAGTTCTGCAACAAGTTCTTCACGGGCGTATTCCTTTGAGCCGAAAGCCGTCGGCTTGATACGGTCAAGCTGTCCCTCTATTCCTGTACTATGGGTCATTTCGTGAAAAACTGTTCCGTAGAAAGATTCACCATCCTTGAACTGTTTCTTTTCCGGGACGACAATCTCATTTTTCGAAATGGAGAAGTATGCATGATCCTGATATTGTGTCTTGATCGGACAAATCCAAAGATTGTCCCTAATCATCACATCAATAGGTTCAAATGTCATTTTGTCGCCTTCTTCTGTCATTCCTAAAGAGTTCTCCTCTTCCAATTTTGCCCAAAGCTCAGGACGGGCTTCTTGAAGATTAGTCTGGGCCACATTGAATACCCGAAAGACTTGCATTCTTGGATATACATTATACATTTTCTTTTCATCCTCGGAAAGGTTCTTATAATCGTCGTATTTGATTTTTTCCTTTGTATCCTTATGAATGCAAGTGAAAGTGGTAAGCATCACAGGGAATGACCGTTCTCCTTTATTCACGGAAACTCTTGGCTGATCATCGCTGCTTTTCTGTTTCCCATTAGGCTGATTGAGACGTTGTATGCCATCAAAAGTGCAGAATCGAGGTATTGTATAACCATTTTTCTCACAGTGCATCAGGAGCATAAGAGCATTCATACCATTGTACTCACGTCCTGACAGATTCCTAGGCCATCTTAGACTACCTTTTGTGAACCAGGGTTTGCTCCAATCTTTGCTGATGGTTTCAATACGTTCAATCATCATCTCGGCAAAAAGATCAAGAGCCTTGTCTTCACTGGATTTTTCATCACTTTTATAATTCTTATATCCTGCCATATCCATCAGTTGTTAGGATTGTACTGCGGTTTCACATACTCCGACATCTCTGTTATTTTGCAACTGACATTCAGTTTGTCGTTATATACAGACAGGTCCAAATCACCTTTGACTTCAATGGCAGTCTGTGGCTGAAGCCACCCTTCGCGCTTATCGGTAAAGCTGAAGAACCTCACCCACAAATATTCAAAACTATCATTGACCTTTTCTGTAGTAAAGCCAGAAAACTGGATATAGCTTTTACCTTTCTTGTCTTGTCGTTCATCGATACTCTTGCCTGTTTTACCTCGAAAAAGCATATTGCCTTTAATCGAATCTTCGCCTGAAACTCCGGTAAAATTGGCCGATGAAGCCGAGAGGTTGAAATAGATATTCTCACCACGCTTCTTGAATGTCAGCATACCTGATATTTCAACTCTTTTTCCAACGACAAAACTTGCCAAATCTCTTTCGTCTCCATTACTGCTGACCGAAATATCTATCAATTTCCCATTGCCGTTTTTTGCAGGAATCGTTACGCTCATGGCAAATGCCATATAAGACTCTCCATTCTTGTTTGTGCGCATTTCTGCTGCTCTGCTGACTGTTCCGCAGACTTTCACATCACATTTAATCATATTGTTGTAGTTTGAATTTAACCAAAGACCATTTGACCATTTTCTGTCTGTTAAACTGAACAACCGACAACACAAACTTAATCCGGTCCACGAATTCTTATAAAGACTATGCCTAAACCAAGAATTATTTGTATACCTATAATCACGAGTGTAGCCACAGATCCAAATAATCGATAGCATAGATAGGTATACAGCACAGTCCAGGATAGTCCGACAATCAATACTCCTATGTAAATCATCACGCGCTTCATTATCTTCTGATTTGCTCGTTCCTATTCTGTTGTTCAGAAAGACATTGCTCAAAATTTTCCGATACCTGATATGAGAGTACGATGGAATTGACCATTCCGGCAATTCTCATACGTTTACTCTCGTCAGACAGGTTGGGATTGTTGAGAATTACTGAGAGCCGACTCAATTCATTTGAGGACAACTCTCTTATGAATTGCACATTGCCATTGTCGGCTTTCAAAACAGCCTTGTTGTCCTCATTGACAACGATATCACAAGTCTTCATATTGGGTAATAGAGATGTCAAATCAATCGTACGTCGGTTTGCCATATCCGAAACAGCAGCCAGCTGACTTTTTTCGTCTTTATTGTCAATAATGACAGCCAGTGCCATAAGCGAGGAGAATGCAGTGACAACCATATCAATGATAGGATCATTGCTGTCAGACAAGCCGATACCACTGTCCTCTGATGAAAGAAGCTTTTTCATCCATTCTTCAGGACTCTGAACTTTGGAATCACGCTGTGCATGTGCAGGATCAGCTTTATATTTTGCTAATAAATCATTGCCATCATGCAGTGCCTTTGTTTCGATGTTGCCTTTTTCTGCAATTTCAGCAAGATAAATTGCTGGATCGACATCCCTTTTCGAGCCATCAGCAGTAATTTGTGTCACAGCAAAATGCAGGTGTTCGCCGGTCGTTCGTGTACCCGTATTTCCGGAAACACCTAGTTTCTGTCCAGCTTGGACAGTGTCGCCTAACTTGACATCAATAACCGACAAGTGCATATATACATTCTGAATCTTGCTCCCGTCTTCCCGTTCATATTCTACCGTTATACTTTTACCCCCAGGTGCATTGATGTTTTGATTGACTGCTACGACCTTACCATTGTTTTCTGTAGCTAAAACTTCGTCTTTATTGCAACGTATATCAATACCTTTATGCATAACTTGCCCAGATTCTACAGTAGTAGGGTCAGCACGCATACCGAAAGGAGAAGTAACAAACATGAACTCATCCCTCTTTACAGGAAAAGAATAGTGTTTTTGTTCATACTCAGACACTTTCTCTTTCTTTTCGGAATGCAATTCTTCCATAACCATCTGGTCATACTTTTGCAGACCATTAATCTCAATGATCTTCTGAAGGCTGTCAGCATAATTACTTCCACTTGCATAGCCGGCATCAGCTAAGCCTTCTGTCCATCCTTTATAGTCATCAGGCGATAGTTTGAAACAGTTGGAATAACGCTTATTCTCTACAAGAAACATCGAATGATGCTCATAGGACTCAGTAACACTGTCATAGCTGCAAAACTTTTCATTTGCTTTATCATCAGTATATAAGCCATATCGTCCTCCTTGTTCTATCCACTTGGAAGTGGCCTTTATGCCAAAATGGTTGTTTTCATTAAGAGCTAACTGGCTCTGACCATTACTGCTTTCCAATATTCCCTGCGCCAGAGTAACGGAAGCCGGAATGCCATATTTGCGCATCTGCTCCATGGCAATTTCGGCATATTGTTCTGCATACTGTATATTCTTGCTCATATAGTTGTTGATTTATCTGCGTAGACCATGGGTCTTCTCGTTTTCCTGTGCAGAGGTAATTTCATCTGTCATCTTATGCTTTTCTTCCAGTTTGTCACAAATGGCAACACGTTCCCCGGCACGAATCAGTTTGGGAAGGTGACTGTCAAGAGAATGCAATGGAAATTCGACTACTTTTTCAAAAACACTGTCAGAATCTTTTTGAATAGGCAAACCCAATATATTTGCAGTCTTCTCAGCATCCTGATTGTAAATTCTATATTTTTCACCAGTACGAAACAGAAGAACGGCATCAGGATGTTTGTCCTTGATTTTATCCCATTGTTTTGCCGTTTCTGATTTCTCTGTTACCTGTTCAGGCTTATTGCTAGGTTCAAGATTGTCCTGAATATTTTTTTGGACAGCTTCATCAGTTTCCTTTTCGGAAGGAATCTGTTCCTGTGACTGTCCCTTTTTCAGGACATCTGCATAAAGAGTTGCGGCAAGATGTTGTTTGAACGTATCCCTGTTCTCCGCCACCCACATCCGCTGCCACTGCTGCGGTGTAACACTCCGTGGTTGCAGCTTTTGGCTGTCTATGGTTGCTGCGCAGAGTATGGCTCCATTCTTGGTTTTGAATACAGATACACGCTGTATGCGGTTAAGGTCAATGCTCTCGTCTGCTGTATGGAAAAGATCCACTTTCAGGTCAGGTTTGCTTTCAGCAAGTGTATAATATTTCTTTGCAAGTTCGTCACGTACTTTATCAATATTATCCAATGATTGCCTCAAAGTAGTGAAAAAACGGTTAAGGTCTTCCTTGTCTGGATAGACACTGTAGCCATCCTTACCCTCAGGTTTGATGAAGAGTGCCCAGCGATTATTGTCATCTTGCACCATCTGAACCTGCTCAAATGACATTTCTTCAGCTTTCTTTACGGCAGGGGCTGCATTTATTGTTGAGAGTGTTTCCAATGCCCAGTTCTTTAGTCTCGCGACTTCGATCTGTTTTTCTGCGAAATATCTATCATCTGGCCTAAATCCCAAGGCACCGTCCGGATTGTAGAATCTTACTTCTCTCATTCCATTCTTCTCCAACGCTGTCTGAATACGTTGTTTATTCATGCCCTTTATTTCATTGTTCACTTCCAGCGATGCACCTGCAGGGAGTATTACATCTGCAATGCCCTTCTCTTTGTCAATGACAAGAACGATGGTCTTATTATCCTTGTCCGGATATTTCTTGATTTCGTCAGCGACAATATAGTGCTTCGGCATCTGTCCCTTCATTTGTTCGGTCTGCCTATGGTTCCGCAAAGTGGCATACTCAATCTTCTCTCCGCGTTCTGCTTTACGTATTACTTCAAGAGCGTTGTTGACATCACTTTCGATAGCATCTATCAGATTGGGATTCTCTTTCAGTTCCCGATTCCAATAATCTGTCAGTTCAAGACTGGCATCAGATAATCTGGCAGGCAAACCAAACTCCAGCATCTTTATCCCTGAAGCGATTTCGGTAACCAGTTTTTCTTGCTTGACAGCATCCTCAGTAGGAGGAATACCATTTTTCATAATCATACCTTCTCTGGCAAGACGCTGCTGATGACCAGTTGCAGACACAATTTGCCGTAGAGCCTCCTGTACATAGTCTGTGTAATGTATGAAGTCTTTCTGACGAGGAATGTATATGGCATCCTTTTGTGTGTCATAATGAGCTATTCCACTGGCATCAGTGCGGATAGGGGACAGATTCTGAGTGATGGATTGCAGAAAATTATTGAATCGTGGCCTTAACTCTCTGAGTTCCTTTTCGCCAAATCCCTGTTCAATACTATTGCCGTATTTGGCTAAGGCCTCTTCATATTCTTTCTTGTCAACAAAGGGCAACAGAGTCTGATCAATATTGAACAATGTCCGCACTTCTGCATTGTGTATACCCTTATATTGAGCTTTTTCTTCCGGAGCCAGTCGTACATAGTCAGATCTTGATATTATTTCATCGGGATTATTCCGGTTTACATACTTATTCCAATTATAGAACAGGAACGGTACGCCCTTTTCGTTTTCCCTCACTGATGCACCCCTGGCTTTGGCTTCGCTATACAACGTGAATAAATTACTTTTGCAGCCATTCTTGTCTGAGTGCAATGCCATGAACAAGGCATTGAATGGACTCACTGATACTCCTGTCGGATAGAAGCGTGGATAACCTTTTCCTGAAACGTTGAGCCAGTGACCACCAGCTTCAGCTGCTCCACTCAATGCATTGGAAAGCAATTCAATCTGTTTCTCTGCTGCGTTTATTTCAAACTTTGTCTTCTCTTTCATATTTCCTGTCATTGTATTCCTCTGGTCCTTATGATAGTTTCTCTATCATTGTTCTCATAGTTCATTTCTGCCAATTGCTGAGTCTGGTCGCACTTTGCTAGAATTGCATTAGCCAGAGTGTTAAGAGGCAGTGCGCCTGCATTGTATGCGGCAATCACTTTTTCAGGCAATTGGATTGTACATGGGATTCTATCTATTACAACAATGAGATTACCTCCTTGCAATATCGGGTTGGAAATTCTAGGATTAAGAGCTTCTTCTTGATAGATGCGATAACGGATATTCTCCTTGCTCTTGCTGTTATTTGCATTATTCTGTTGCCAGTCCAGGACTTCATGTCCGGCCTTGTTCAATAAATTTGCACCGCCGAATCCTATCATCAGCATTTTGAGAATAGGATTCTTTATAAAAGCCCCGGCAACTATACTGGCAATAGGTATAAGATTATCGCCAATATTCAATGATTTTGTTTTACCTGTGAATATTCCCAACAGAATATCGGGCAACATGGAAAATACATATCCCAGATTTTTAGTAACTGCACCAAAGTCACCAAGTCCCAATGCTGACACAAAACCTTCCCAGCCATTTTCATTCGTTTGCTGAACCTCTCTCTCTTCGTGATATTGTACGACGTTGCTATCCTGTTGTTCAGATACAGTTGATTCCGCAGGTGCAGAAGACTCATCAGTAGGGGACTTTGTACCTGAAGATTTGCAAACATCGTATCTTTTCCTCTCTTTCTCAGCGGTCCTCTGTTCAAGTCCTTTGAGATAGGCTTCCTCATATCCTGGTGCTATGACTTTGGGGACATCTTTATATCTTTCCTTTTGATTCTGAACAGATTGTGTGAATTTTGAAAACATGTTTGGAGAATTTTTTGTCATCCATTCTGAAAAGTCATAAGTAGGAATGTCTATCTTCTGAGAAAGACGCTCATTGGTAGCGATGATATATTCGTTTTGTTCTTTGCTTATTTTATCTGCCTGTTTACGAAAATCGGCAAAGACATTAATATCACTTCCGAAAACGCCTTTACTGATACAATTCTCTACCGATAAAGGCTTATCCTTTTCATTTGGCGACGCAATTGCATTGATAGCAAGGTCAAATCCAACAAATCGTGCAAAAGCCCCCCAGCTGCCAATACCGCCAAATGAAATGGCATCCATGCCGGCTCCGATTGCCCATCCTGCACCTTTTTCAGCTTTTGATGGTTTATATGCCGCTTCACCCCGTTGCTCTATTTCTGCGGCAAGAGGCGATTGGTTAAGGGTAGAAGCCAATCCCAATAAACTGTTTTGTGCAGCTTTTCGCATGATGTACTCCGCAGAAGATTTCGGCATACTGTCTTTTACCAGTCTGTCTATCATCATCTGTTCAATGCGATACTGTATGTATGCGTATGCAAGGTCTCCTCCCAAATTTGAAGAAAGTTCATCGTACCGTTCTCTGCCAACTTCTGAAACCACTGTAGAACGCCATTCATTGGCCAGCATTGCAAGATCTTCCTGAAAGTCTTCATTACCAGTAACCTTATCATTGCACATTGCAATATAATCTTCAGTAGTCTTTGAGTTCCATTCACCAGTCAGTTTCAACGTCTGATATGGATCAAGCATCGGATTCTGTGCAGATGCCATTGTACTGAGAATACCGGCAGGACTTCTTGAATACTCTGCCATCTCTTCGAGTTGCTTTTTCTGAAGATATTCTTCCGTGTCACGCATAAGAGGTGCGATATGCAGGTCGAAGTAATCATCCAGCACCCTTTCTATTTCGGCAAAACGTTCCTTATTCTTTATCTCGTTCATATACTAATAGTTCTGTTGTTTCAACAGTTGTTCTTTGGTTTGTTCTATGGCATTGTGGTATATTTCCATTTGTTTCGGGAAGAACTCTTCCAGCCATTTGTCTTTTTCTATTCTGTCTTGGATGAATCTGATTGCGCTGTCCTTGTCAATTTCTACAGACATTTCACCTTCCTCATGGTTGTTGAACCATGCTTTGGTCCACCAACGAACTCCAGCACGGTCCGGATATACAGAAACGATTCTCGGAATATCAAAACTCTGTACATCAATATCCAATTCGGCTAAAGGGTCAACGATACCGCTATCAACTATTGCTTCGGCCTGAAGTTTTTTTTTAATTCTTCGCTCATAGAGGATATATATACGTTATGTCTGAGAGCGAGATAGTTCAAGAAGTCGGCAATCAACAGATTCTGAACCTTATTTGCTAACGGCAATGCCCTGCTGCCAATTCCTAAAGGATTTGCCATGCTTGGCATAGTTTCATAGAAATAATTCTTTATGGCTCCTACCGAGAACACATTTCTTAGAGACTGTACAGTATATTCCGGTACGATGTAGTCTCCATGGAAAAGATCTTTCATATACACAGGAAGAAAACGAAGCATAAGTTCTTCTATTTCTTCCTTGTCCTTATCATATTTTGTCTTCAGCCCACTATCAAAATTACCCATACCGGATAATTCTTTGTCTCTGGAGAATTTTGTGGCCTGAATATTACCATACAGCATCGTCAGAAACTCTATCGGATTCAGTTCTTCACCATTGAAACTCACTGTCAAATGCAAACTGTTTCCGCTGACAGCAACAGGTTGCCCTGCTTTCACGGTTTGTCCAAACTGGGCGAAAACGTTTGCCAAGCCACTATAGGATACTTCATACTTCCCATATCGTACAGTCAGGTAAATTCCCTGTTCTCTATCATTCCCAACTCCAGAAATGATACCGCTTGCCAGTGCAGCCAGCGGATGATGACTGATTCCGAAGTCTATGCCGTGATTGAAGAACGTATTACCGGTTGCAGTATCTTTCTGTTCGCCATAGCCCATAAGGACCTTTATATCTTTGCCTTCGTCTTCCTCGAAGGGCATACAGTAGCCACTTGGCGATTGCAAGATCATTTCTTCTGTATATTTCATATCATAATTTATTAAATCCTATCGTCTGATTCCACTGCTGTAGCCTTGCTGTTCCTCTTGTGATTGTGAATGCCTCGCAGTTTCGGTTATTGTAATTCCCTGTTGCTGTTTGGAGTTATTACCTATGAGCATCATGGTCAATAGGGCTCCCGCTATTTTGCCAAGCCATCCGAACCTTCCGAAGACAAGGAATGCTCCGGCAATCAATCCTACTATGCTCAGCCCTGACACTTTGCCTTTGCCAAGATTGCTGAAAAAGTTCTCGAACATGTTTCCAGCATTGCCGCCACCAATTCCACCAATAAAACTGGAAATTCCGTCGAGAGAAGACGATAAGTTTTCAGCTGACTGGCTGACACCATCAATGGCCCTTTCCGCTTTGTCCGTAAGGTTGCTTACTTTGGCTCCGGCTGAATCCAAAGTGTTACCTATCGCATCACTGGTCTTTTCGCCAACTATTGCATCACTGACAATTCGTACTACGCTTTTGTCCGTAGTCAGTTTCTCCCAACCTACATATCCGGCTGCTGCACCAACCGTAGCAGTTTTCATGGCACTTCCTGCGCCCCTTAATGTTTGAGACGGATGCAGGACTGCGCCACCGATGCTTTTACCTGTCGCCGTAGCAGCCTTTCCGCCGTATTTCAAAAGAGAACTCCAAAATCCCATACTCTTGTTTTTTTATTATCAATATTTTCCAGCTTTCCCACTTCGTTTCCAGCGTCTCATCGCAGATTCAACTATCTCCGCTTTGTTGGCTTTAGGACGTTCCAGTTCACTGATTTCAGCCCAGATGTCACCAAGTGAGGTATATTTAACTGCCATACTTAGCCTTTGCAGTTTCTTATTCATATATTGCAACTTAGGACGAATGCCGAACACTATCTCCATGCGTTCTTTCTCGGTCATCTTGTTGTCAGACAGGCACGTCGTCCGTATATCATTTACTATCTCTACTGAGTTGTAGATTAGCTCTCTGTATATCTTGTTCCTGTTTGTGGATAATGCAACAGCCAATGCGTTGTCGGGACTCCTTGCAAGTTGACGGGTAAACTCTCCCATGTTTTCAGTCAGATTGGTTATCTCATGGTAGAAACCGTAAATTTGGGCTGCATAGCTAACGATTGAACGAAAAGAATCAAGGTAGTCGTTGAACTCTCTCTGCAAGTCTGTCACAGCCTCGACCTCTTCCTTTGTCCATATATGCCCCGTCGTCTGTAAGAGCATGACTCTTTCCTGGCTTTTCAATGTCTTTTTTGTCTTTTCTGTATAGATAAGAACCATTCCGGCAAGAGCTGGATCAATCTGCGCATAGGACTTTGTTCCCATGCAAAGAATAATGAACAATATGCCTACAATCCGTTTCATCCTTCTATTTTATCTAAATGTTGCAGACTTTTGCCATCTCCGTAAAGCCATCTGTGCCACCTCTCCATTTGAGCGGTCAAGCATTCCAGCAGTAACATTATTCCACACATCCGTCATTGTATAGTGACGAATGCTCAGATGCAGCAGATTAAGTTTCTTCTGAAAGGCAGAAAGTTTATCGTTCAAAGCCCAAAGGGTTTTGCTTCGCTCCGAACCTGTAAGCATATTTTCTTTGCCTCCTTTTGCTATAGCATCTTGAAGCAAGGAAAACACGGAAACCAGTTCTGTAGCTGTTTCTATATAAAGATTGTTCATGTTCATCGACGCAACAATACCTTGGGGATTGTCACCGATGGCATTTTTCAATTTCCCTAGTGTAATGAAGATTTTTACCCCATCATTGTAAAGATGAGTGCAGGCTTTCAGTGAAGATGCGAATCCGCTAGCTGTCTTCAGATAGCCGTTGTATTTCTTCTCCCATTGACGCATCTGCTCAAATTCTGCTGCTATTGTATTTTGCAGTAATGCAGTTTTTGTCTGTCCGTCAATCTGATCTTTTATTTGGCCAAGGATGAGTTCGTTGCCCTCAGCCAGCGCAACATACTCCAATGGATTGGAAGTCGCAATCTGTGCATTTGCTATGTTGGAAATCGTTATGCATACTGCAATAATCAATATCTTAATGATTGGCGATCTCATATATTCCTTTACGTTGTTTGTTGTATTCAACTCGTTCCCTTATTATCTCTACGATATTGTCCCGTTCTGACAGGCCGATAAGATTCAGTTTCGGAGTCGATCTGTCCGTTGAAAGAACTGTAACTGTCTTCAGCCTGAATATCTGTTGCATCAAAGTCTGGTTTTCATGAAAATCAACAATACGGTATAATTCGATATAGTCCACGCTACGCTGCAAAACCCCATGTTTTGCAGTAAGCTGTTCGGTTGTTACTTGGTAACTTATGCGTTTCAAATAGATATAGCGATATGCTAATATGAGGGAAAGCAATATGGCAAGGAGTGTGGCTACTTTTGCGAGAGGCATACCTTCCATACCCCCATAGACCAGTCCTGCGAGACATATCAACAGTAATGGCAGTTCATCTATGAGAAACTGCATGGCTCGTGGTCTGAGTGTCACCACACCTTGTTTTTGGGAGAGTTCCATATCCATGGTTATCTGTGAAAATTTGATTGTGAGTGTATTCCTTCATTTTCTGTTAATTCTTCCTTATCCTGAATAGAGCCAATAGGGGGAACCTCTATCTTGATACTTTCAAGATATTCCCCATTGAGTTTATTGAGCAGGACATCGTTCCAGTCTTTATAGCACGGTAACATAGGGAACACTTTTATCTTGTCGGACGGTATCTTCATCTGCTTCGCTATTGCCATAAATTTCTCCACGAAACTGCGTCCGGCATTGTCATTGTCAAAACACAGGTATTGTGTTATGTTTGGAGTGGCAGCCAACATTCCTCGTATCTGCATATCTGTAGGTGTTCCACCTGTTGAAACGAAAATGCTTTTCCTGGATAAATCGGGATTGTTCCTGAAAGCATCTCTATGTATCTGGTAAAATGCCATAGCATCATAGGCGCTTTCAAACCATGATATGCCACCGGCTTTATGCAATGGTTCATTTCCAAATCGGGCTATCCATAAGCCTTCACTGCTGTTGCTTCCTTCCGCTTTTCCCTTATAACTTCCGCTTCCGTCCATCTTCGGACGTCCACGTTCCTCCAAACCAACAATCTTATCAGGCTCTTTAGGCAGTACAAGTGGGAAGGAGAGATTGGCATAAGACAAACCGTCCGCCCGATGTTTGCTCGTAAGGATGAAATGTTCAGCAAAGGCTATTTGTGTGAATATGTCAATCCCACGGTTTTTGAAGTATGGATAGAATCGCTTATGGGTTTCTTTGTTGTCCGGATCAAAACGATGTATATCGTAATCCGATAAGTTGAACTGAACCGTATCCTTCTTTGGCTGTACAATCCTTATAGGCCTGTCCTCAATCGGATTGTGCAGAAGACGATTACATACAAGATTTACAAGTCTGTCCGGTGAAACACCTGACCTGTATTCGGAGAATTTTTCCGGGAAAGCCTTTATAAAAGAAATGACGTTGTATAGTTTCTGCTGTGGCGGCTGGAAGCAGCATTTACCGTTCGCTGTGACAATGAACTTATCCCCCCGTATCCGAATACCACTATTGTCTGTACGGATATATGAAGGATAGCGCAAGCCATCACGCCTGTTAAGGTGATAGCCTGCGTCAATCAGTATATCCTGAATGTTCAGCCGCTGCAGGAAGTCATCGTATGTCAGTTCTCCTTTTGCCATTCCTTATCAATAGTGTTAAAACCCTCTGCGTATTTCAGCAATTTCCTGATTCATTTGTGCTTCGAAATATCTTGCCGCCACATCCCTCGGGGTATCTACACCAGGTTTGAAATATGGGCGAGGGGCATTGCACATATGCTCTTCATAAAATTCCGGTCTTGGATGATGCATATCATGAACTACCTCCGACAGTACTACTGACCCAGCTGCAAGTGCAGCAAATATCTTTGTACCCAAATCTCTTTGCATTTCAGGCCGTGTTTTCATGTCCACTTCATCAAAAATTCTGGAGAAAAGTTTCATCCGATGAAAATCATCGACTGCAAGAAATTTGTCGTATTGTTTTTGGCTTATCTCATGTGTAATGGCTTCTCCGTTTATGACGGCTGTCATCTTGTACTTGCCCTCAGTCTCCGAAGGGTGTACACTGATAGAACAGACTTCAACTTCTTCTCCTTGTTTATCTTCACTGTACCAACCTTTGCTTTCATTCAGGGATGGCAAATCACGTCCGTCAATCGTCAAAATATTTTGATGTCCTTGTATGGATTCTTCATCTGCCAGAATTATGACCTGCTCTGCAGAATGAGGAGCTATATCTGTGCTTTCGCCCATTTCCAGCGGCATAAGGATTTCTTGTTCCTGATGCTGACGCAAGGCCAGGTCTTGCTCCACTTCAGGATGAAGGGGTATGCTTATCCTCTCTGTTTTGTTCAATGTGTCAAGAGTGACTACACCGGTAAAATCATCTTTAACCACATTGTTAAGTATCTCTAGTCGCTCTTGAATAGGATAATCTTCAATGGAATTGGAAGTGATTGCCGACAGTTCTTCATCTGTTAGATCATAGACCATATCAGCATTGACTTTTTCCGACTGTATTGTAAGTGTCTTGTTCTCTGTATCAACGATGACACCATGTGAATTAAGACATTCCAGCCACTTATCGTTGGAAAAATATACAGGGGAACTTATAAGTTCATTATATGGTAATGCCGGTTCGTCACTTCTTGGCTTATTGACCATCGGTGTGATGACGGTCTCTAAATCTTGAAGAACATCATGTGGAAAATTCTGGAAATCTACAGTTGTGCGCTGCTGTCCTTTATAGTAGAAACCATAGCCACCTGATTGCAGTTCACCGGGCTTTATCCGACCGTCAGGACGTTCAGCAACCATCGGGGCTCCAGAATAAAAGAGCTGGCCACCGATTCTACGCAGATGAAAGCCGCCCTGCTGTCTGGGAGTCCAACCAAGAAAAGGCGGAGGCATACCGTATCTGCCAACTCTGCCATACTCACCGATACCTATACGATAACCGTGGAGTCCCATTGCTACTCGTCCGTTGGCATTTCGTGCGTGAACGAAATCACGTGGCATATCGAAGTCTGCAGAGATAATATCGGCAAATGTATTGTAGGCTTTCTTGTTGGCGGAGTTGGTACCCCAATCTGTAAGTGCCAGTAGCTGCTGACGGTTAAGTTGGTATCGGAGCAGTGGAGAGTCATGCCCCTGTACGACAAGCTGAAAGCTGTCGCCTTCGGGTACAATGTGAGCTTGCATACCATTGCGCATCAATATGTCGCGCAATTCGGGTTGCAAGTCCAGTCTCCGTGGATTGGTATTTGTCCTTATTGCCATAGTTTCCTATTATGCTTCTCCGCTTTCCATAGCGGCTTCGAGTTGTTCATTCTTGAATCGGACGAATTTTGCAGCAGACTCGTTGTTAACCTCCAATGTCTGCTCTTTACAGTACTGGGTATATTCTTCCTGCCATTCAGGGGAAAAGTGGTTGACATAATCTAACCAACCAAATTCTCCTCGTTCCATTTTTTCTATCAGTACTTCTTCCGGATAATATTCGTTTTGAGCCATAATTGATATGATTTTAGATTTTACTTATGTATACCGGCTCCCATGTTGCGCTGAGCACTCTTTTTCTGCTCATTCCACAACTCTTCTGTGTATTGCTCCTCAGGAACATAATCGAGATTTCCGTCATCATCCATAATCCAGCAACCATAACATCCGAATGTATATTTATCCCATTCTCTTTTGGTATGCTCCATCCATCTCTGGCTGTCACCTTGACTGAAACGGATGCCGTTCTTCTCATTCAGATCAATCCCTACCGTTACAGGTTCGTCCTCAATTACAAATGTCAGTGGTTCTCCTTGCTGCATTACCTTGATTTCAGCACTGCTTAATTTCAATTCATCAGCAAGAACCTGAAGATTGCGTGCTATCACCTGCGTGGGAACGGAGATTACCTGTTTGGTTTCACGATCTATCTGCACGAATACTTTGGTGTTCCGCCCGTCAGCTGATACAATATCAGCTAGTATGGCTTTTCCCAATTCAAGCTGCTTCTGCTGTTGGCCGGTATATTGCTCCAACGGTGACTTCTTGAGGACAGGATAGAATATCACATCGGCTTCCCCGTTTTCTTTGCGCACCAGAGCGAAACGGCTACGTTCATCAATTAAATTTCCATTCTCGTCGGTTATCTTGATAGGTAATACCGGAGAGTGCCTTCCATGACTGATATCTTCCAATGATTGCATGGGGAGATCTTCTATCATTTCTTGCGTGAGGCCAAACTGCGACAAGGTTTTGAAAGGTAATTCTTCAAATTCAAATCGTACTTGTTTCATACTTTAATATGATAGTTTAATTATACTCTGACAAAGATATATACTTATAATCATACTCCAACCTATGTGGCCATATAACACTTCCATATTTGTGATTATTTATGTTTTAAGTATGATAACTCGACAATAATCATACTCTAAACTTATTTAATGTTATATTTTGAGTGTCAATTACAGGTCAAGAGTATTTAAATTAAAACTAGTTCATACCTTTGCCTTCATGAGGAAAATTACTATTGCAATTTCAGCAGTACTGTTAACATTGAATTTCCCGGCAAAAGCTCAATTCAATACTGTCACATATCCAAATAATCGATGTAACGTTGGAAATGATTCACAAAAAACTGCAGCTGAAGATGTACTTGAAACAAGAAAAATGGAAATGTCCGATACCGACAGCAGTATACTGACAGCAGCGGACATGAAAAAGAAAGAACAGATAGCACGCTATCTAAGCGTATGCTATCCGCTCTCATCTATCAAAATCAATTCTCCCTACGGTTATCGGAAAGATCCATTTTCAGGAAAACTTAAATTTCACAACGGCTTGGATCTTCATGCAAGGAATGCTAAAGTATATGCAATGCTGGCCGGCAAGGTGGTAAAAATAGGGCAGGATAGGAGGGCTGGTAAATATGTAACACTGAAGCACGGTAATTTTACAGTTAGTTACTGCCACCTTTCACGCATTCTGGCTTATGAAGGTCAGATGGTCAAGGCTGGAGACACCGTTGGAATTACCGGAAATACTGGTCGCAGTACTGGAGAACATCTGCATATAACACTTAAACATTGTGGTGAATATATTGATCCTCAGTTCTTTTTGGATTATATAATGTCTATCCGAAGGTCTTGTGTTCTTATATTAGCAACAGAATCGTAAATCATGTTTGTTTCGTCCATCTTTGTCCATGTTTTTAAATTCTTCGTCACCCCCAATAAAACAATATACTTTTGTAGTCGCAATATTGCAGCAAAACATAAATAATACAATCATGAAAATGAGAAATTTAATAATGCTATTTCTACTCCAAGGTGCATTTCTGTTCACTTCTTGCGGCGCATTTAAAAGTTATGTTGCCAGTTACTCCATAGGACTATCTGAAGTAGAAAGTCCGGCAGATTCAAAGCAACAATTTGGTGAAACAAAAGTGGTAAGTTTCAACGAAGAGGGTGTCAATAAATATCGTTATGAAGACGATTATATCGATATAATTTGGTACGTCGGGTTGAAAGAATTCAATTTTACGTTAAAGAACAAATCCGGTCATACATTGAAGATTAATTGGGATGACGTCAGCTATGTTGACGTAAACGGACAGGTTGGACGAGTAATGCATTCTGGAGTAAAATATATTGACCGGAATTCTTCACAACCTTCCACTTCAATACCTAAGGATGCAAGTATCAGCGATATTTTATTACCTACAGATAATGTATATTATATTTCGGGGCAATATGGAGGATGGAGAGAAAGTTATCTCGTTCCTTGCGTTTATAAAACACCTGAAGCATTTAATACTGAGGCACCTACATTAGTTGGTAAGAAGCTAACAATCATGATGCCGATTATGATTGAGAATGTGCAGAATGATTATACATTTACATTCAACATTGATAAACTTACAAATGAAGCAAAATGATAAAAAATGGCTATCTGCTGATATTCTCAGTTGGTAGCCATTTATTTGAAAGCAATATTGACCCTAATAATATCCGAATTAGCTCTTATTCCTTTCCATTAATATACTTTCTGCAATTCGGGCATCCATTGCTTTTTAATAAAGGATAAGGATATGGTTTCCATACGAATCCACATATTTCGCATTGACATTCAATTCGTTCGCTTGATTTTGAGAATGGCTTCAATATTTTTATATGAGGAAATCTAATATGTAGCTCATCTTCATAATCTTTTGGATGTTTTTTACCTCTACGACTACAATATACGCAACCGACTCCTCTGGATCGTACTTCAACTTTTTGCCTGTAAGGAGGGTGATTGGGATTAGTGCATTTCCATAATGCTTCATAATCGGATTTAGGAGTTACCTCATAAGGCGTTTTATCATTCTCAGCGCACCATTCAGCTGCTAATTCGGGGTTTGTCACTGCTAAACTTGTCTCTATAGAGATTTGTTTGCCATGACATATTGCACACCCAGATTTATTCCTGACTCTATATGCAATTGTAGACAAATAGCTGTGACTATAACCATTATTGCAATGCCAATAAAATTTACGCTTAGTATCAATACCTATATTTAGTGGAGAGAATCCACTTTCAGCATTAAGTTCATAATCCCATTCTGCTGCTATATCTGGGTAAAGTACAGCAAGACTTTCCATTGGATGGAATTTTTGATGGACGCAAAAAGGACATCCCTTACCACTTAAATGCTCTGATGGCATCTGACTAAACATTCCATGTTTAGGACATATTATATTAACCTTAGTATGTGAATTAACATAGTTGACTAAATGGTAGTCATATTTATTATTATGTATTTTTGCGGCTGTAGCAATCCATTCTTTAGTAGTGTATTGATAACGTTCAGAACATCTTTTACATCCATAACCTAATGAAACAGACTTTACCGTATTTCTCCATTTATGCTCAGGGTTATTAGGGCAAATCCAACTAACAATTTTATCAGAGTAGGGCATGACCATTTTGGGGGTAATTGGAGCATTTGAATCATAATCCCAAATGGCTATTGGGGCGAAACCTTCTTTGACTCTTTGGTCTTCTAATGCGGCAAAACTCTGTTCGTAAGGTACACTATCTAAAATCGCTATTACTTCATTAATTTCATTCTCAAAGCTAAAAGCACTAATTTGTTCATACGTTTTTGGTGACAATTTATATAGAAGTTCTTTGATCTTTCGTTCTAAATCCTCATATCGGGAAGAATATTTTACAGGGACTATAATACAATTCTCAACCTCAAACATTGGACAATCATTTTCTCTAAATCTGTAAAGAGTAATACCTTTACTCGTCAATCTTACAGATTTTTCTATATCATTTGCCAACTTATTTTGATTGTGGTAATATTGTCCATCATATTCAATTCCAATATTTAATGATGGAATAAAAACATCTATTTCATTATTATCAATATGATATCGATTAATAGCATCGGCAAATATCTTTTTAATAATTCTAAATATTAGTTGTTCTGGAATTGATGAACTCCTTCCTACTGCACATTGAGGACATCCTCTTTTCCCTATATTCCTATTTGAACATTTTGCTTTCCATTCGTATCCACAGATTGGGCATAACCACCAGGCATAGCTATTTGAATTTGCAAATACATCAAAAGGAGTAAGTCTGCCATTCTTCGATGGATGCCACTCTTTTGCCAAATCTGGGTTAACAAACCCAAGGGATGTCTCCTTACACAATTTTTGAGAAGAACAATATAGACAATTTCCTCCATTATTATGAACTTTATTTCCAGGTAGAGAATTATAGCTATGTCCACTTGGACATATCCACCATACCTTTTCCCTGTGATGTGGTGAAATTTCATCTGGGTCTAATGTATTTTTACTATAATCCCACTCATTTTCAATCATTTCCGGATATTTTGCTTTGAGACTGTTATATCCTGGAATAATTATTCTCCCCAAACAAATCGGACATTTTGAAGATTCTACTGTTCGCTTCGAAGGGGCGGTTCTATTTGAAATTTTCTTTTGATATGAATATCCACAAGTTGGACATTTCCACCAAACTTTTAGATTCGACCCATAAGATATGGTCTCAGGTGTAATCTCACCATTTTTTTCATAATCCCATTGTGCAGCAATGTCAGGAAATTTCTCCAATAGTGATTTCATGTTTATTTTTTAAAAGCAATATACATCTTTATACCAATTCAACCATGAATGCAAATCTGATTTCACATCATTAACTGCGTTTAAAACATCATAGTTAGTGAAGGAATTAAACATTTTATTTCTACAAGTTAATTCCTTATATCTAAGGATTGACTGGTTCAACATCCTGTTTTTGGCATGATGGCATACCGAGAATGTCGTATTTTTGTAGACTCCTGTTTCCTGCAGAGCAAAGCCAAGCAGTTGGTTCCTCCATAACTGATTTAATCCTTCCCTAAATGGACATCCAATAATCTGAATATTTCCTTGATATTTCTCTTCGTGAGTTCTGTAAATATCCCAATACTTATATTTTATCTTATGATAATAACATTTTAGAGGTTCATTGGCAATATCAGTAAGTGAACATTTGATACAATTATCTTTGTACACATTATTTTTGCTGTTATATCCACCACACGTTGTAAACTCTTTCTCGCTAAGTTTATGCTCAATTAACCATAGGCATAGATTATTTTCATTATCATAGTAAGAAATAGCTACATCAGCATCTGTACCGGCACCTGAACAGTGATCATTCAGCACTCCTTTTCCTTTCTTTACATCTTGTCCCCAATATTCAAAACAGAATCCATGATATAGCTTATCTCTTGCTATTTCCTTAAAATTTGATGGACAGGTAGATAATTTTTTTAGAATATGACTAGCTTGTTCAGAAAGAAGTAAAGGCATAAAGAGATTAATACAAGCCATCTGAGAACTTACTGCATGGGGAGTAAATTCATGAAGTTTATACGCGAAATCGCCATGTTGCATTTCTTCCAAATATGATATTATTGGTTTATATGTCATGGCATATGATGATGTTCCAACAGGGAAAAAAGCATCATACTCATGTCCTTTATACCAACCTCTGTCTTTTGTTATATTTTTACGTTTCCAGTTAATGATGTGACAAAAGATTGCTTCTTGGTCTGGAGTCAAGTACTTTGGCAAATAATACTTTATTCCGTTTATTGTTTTTTCCATCTGCTATTTTCTTATATTCCATGTTATGCAATGTAATGCCCCACCATCTTTAGCAATAGCATTACAGTCTATTTGCCGTACTCGACAATAGGGGAACGCTGTTTGTACAAAACGTTTCGCCTGCTCATCTTCATTGATACCAAACTTCGGTAATATAATATTGTTACCGACTTGAAGGAAATTGATATATGCCCAATTTAAGTCATATCTGGGTTCTTGTACTGTAAATAACATCTCCGTTACTACATATCCGTTTTCTTCAAGAACCTTACGAATCAAAATGGCTTCCTCTTCATCAGAATCACGATGATTACCCATGAGAATACGATTCCCTCCACAATATTTTATAAAACCATCAGCATGTCCATAAACATCAGCTTCTTCATCATCTAACTCTCCAGTAGCGTGCCATGGTATAATAATTACCTTATGTCCGAAAATGTCTTCTAATTGTTTGTGAAAGTCTACATCATGTTTATCCGTGTTATTTTCTGCAAAAACTTTATCGGTCATAATCACATTATCCCCACATAGTACAACATTACCTCCATCAATTACTATGTCAGTCTCTCGATATTGTATGCCTAATTTTCGACACGCTTCCGCACAATCTGTTATGTATGACTTTCTCTTTTCAATTCGGACTAGGTAATCTGGAGCATATTGGTATTTTAAAAAAATATTTTCTTCTAATTGAATAGGCATGAAATCTCTTGCCCAAATATCTTTTGCATCATAGATTTTTCCATACGGAATTTTCAATTCATCCATGACTGACATCAATTCATTGCAAAACGTACTATAGTTTTTCCAGAGACTCAACTTGTTCGATATGTAAACGAAATTAGTATCTTTATCTTGTATCATAATGCACATGTAATTGGTTTATAGCATATTAGTACTATTTTTGAAGCATGTATCATTGTAATGCGCTACTAATGATTCTTGGAGCATGGCAGCTAATTTGGTTTCTGAAAATTCGTCTAATCCATGGAATCCAGTAGAATATGGATCTTCACCTCTAAGGTACAAGAAATAGTATGCTAATGTAGCCTTTAAGGATGTTATGGTGACAGGTGAACAATTTTCCATATATTTTTCAATTTCTGAAACAAGATCCAGACCATTAATAACTAATTCTGATAGAATTTCTAATTTCTCATCTACAGTATTTTCGGCATATTCAAAACACAAATTGTCAAAGTACACTTTAGGCTGATAAACGAATATACTTCCGTCAGAGTCTCTAAAATTATCTAAATTGATTTTAACCATAATTTTAAGTGTGAAAGATGAAACGTTTTATAAGTCTTTCATAATTTTTGCATCTTCCTTTAAGAAACAGCAAAAGATGATGCTTCCTTTATATTTGCCCACTACTTGTTTTTTCAACGCATCTGTCATAACTTGTTATTTTTTCTTTTCCTCACTTGACAAGAGAAATAATACCTACTCTTTAATAACTTCCATCTCCAAAATTTCACCATTAGTACGATAGTTACCTATTTTGTCTCCTCTGTAGACAACTTTTGATTCGAGAATTTCTCCTCTTCTTAAATGTTCTACAAATAGAATGTCATCTGCTTTCAAACTACTGTTGGTTGCTTCAATTACTTTAAGAGCCTGAATCCCTTTAAATGTGACAACTTGAAATATAATCGTGCGATTCAAGTACTTAATCTTAATAGTAGAGCCTAAATGTAAATCTTGAACATATACTGTATCATCAGAATAATTCCACTCACTATCTAAACGAAAGGCTCCATACATGTCATTCCAACACTGAAACCCCATATATATTGCTATAGTATTCAATGTATATTCATTCGTTTTTCGGTCATCTACTATATATCCCATTAGCCGCTTAATAGTATTAACGCCTATGGTTCTATTTGTTGATGAAAATATTTTATCACATAAGATATCATAGTCCTTTGCCTTGTCAAAACATAGTCCTGACTTTTTCTTTATTGCATCAATTATCAGACTGTTTAGAATCATAATATCTACTTGATTTTAACTAATTTCTTTGTAAAATCTATCCGTTTCATATCTACTTCCATACTTGAACCGTAAACAAGATAAACGTTTTCTTCATCGATATCTTGTTTGATTAAATAGGCGTTTCTTACAAGATTACATGCAGGGAATTTATCAATGCTTGATAGTCCATATGAGCTGTCACCTTTTTTGATAAGCACTGCACCATTATGTATAGATTCTATACTTTCCCACATTGGCCATGTATATCGTTCATCAATAGGCATTAAATTGCTTGTGTCGATTATTGTCAATCCAATAACTTGTTTGTGAAGATCGACATTCCTATAGCTGCGTTTAACGACTGCGAAAATCCTATCTTTGTCTTGAAATAAGTATGGTGCTGCATCGACATAACAATCTGACTCAAAACCGTCTTGGGTTGAGATATAACATTCTGGTAAGACTCCATCATACTTAAAACCAATCATAATTCCAGTGCTTTCGAACAAATATATTGTGTCAAAATAGCGGGAATGTATACCTGGCTGACTAACTTTTATATATTCTCCCATGACGGTCAATGTTCGGCCCTGCCACATAGAATATTTCTCATCAAAATCATCTGTGGTTATGACTTTGTCACATTCAATTCTCATAACAATATGTATATAAATGAGTGATTGTCCGTAAAACTATCATTTTTTTTCTCTATGTCAAGTTTATCCATGCGGATTGATTCTATTAAATAATCAATAGGATATTCATTATACATACCATCCGTACATATTAGAATTTCGTCCCCAAAGCATAATTCGAGGTTATCATGATCAACCTTGTCGTCAGCATTGCCCATGATAGAGCGTGTTATTATATGCTTGTACCGTTTTTTTTCGTCAAAAGAGAGTTCTCTTACACGGCTTAATTCATTCAATAATGAGTGATCTTCTGTTTGATATAAAAGATGTTTATCCCTAAAGACATATACTCTTGAATCTCCAGCCCAAAAAATTGAAGCTTGTAAACCATTCAGGACTACAGCAGCAACAGTGCTCCCCATTTTGGAGACGCCTAAGTTCCTGCATTCTGTTTGAATATTTCTTGAAACCTCCTTAGTCACTTCATCTATAGACAGATTATTGACTAATCCATGAATATAACTTTCACATACTATCTTTGAGGCTATCTCTCCACAGTCATATCCACCTATACCATCTGCTACAATATGAATACTTTTATCATGATCGAACGACAATGATGCGAGACAGTCTTGATTTATTTCACGACATCCTATATTACTATATTTAATTATTTCCATTATACAGCTTTAATTGTATCACCTCCATGTTTGGTCACTCTTGGTCTTGTACTTATTTTCATAGGACGGCTCGTTACTCCTTTGTCGGTAGATTTAGTTGCCCATAAATAAGCTTCTCCAGGCATTAATGTAGCCATATCTGAAGATGATAATGTTTGTAGTTGGGTTATAGATTTTTGTACATGTTTAACCCATTGAGGGCTATTGAACTTGTGCATCAGCATTATCGACGAAAGTTCAATTATCTCTGTTGGTAGGCTCATTGGATCCTGACTTGCTATCATCATTGACACTCCTTTATGTCTCATTTCTCGTATAGCAGTGACAATAGTACTTGTCAACTCCTTGTTGTCCATGTATTTATGAGCTTCATCAAAAACAATGAATTTATTGAATCTTATTCCTTGATATTCCTTAACACCAGCGAATATATTCAACATTATTACGAAAAGGCCAAGGGCATCATCTTTGTCAATAAACTCATCTCTCAAATCCACAATAATCAAGCGACCTGGACGGAGTAAAGAACCCAGTTTTCGACTATCATCAATATATTCTTCAGCAAAAGATAAACGTTGTTGTGCTAATGCTTTTTGTGAAGCAGAAAGTAATGGAGACGCATCAACACTCTGCTTTAAGCTATTAAGGTTGAGATTTTTTCGGTTCGATCTCATTATAGCACGAAGCTGATTTATATAAGTGGACTCATTTCCAACAGCTTTCAGTAGGAACATCCAATCTTGAACATTTAAGTCTGTAGAGTGGAATGCAATAGGATGAATTTCTATTGAAGGATACTCTTCCTGCCTTTCCTCCAATTTGTCAATAGGACAAAGCATAATGACATCATTAATATTATCAGGCTCTGCTCCATAAATATCCTTAAGCTTCTTCAACTGACCAGCTTCGTCATTCGGATAAATCATCGAGGTAAATTCAGGTGCATAATCCATGCTTTCGCTGTAGTGGAAGATGACACTGGCCATAGGTGCCGGCAAGAGGTTTATATTGGGGAACTGCTTTAGGGTCATCTCCGTGATAGTTCCGATTGTATAGCTTTTACCTCCACCTTGAACACCAAAAAGACTTATCGTATTCGTCTCACTCAGATCAATAGCAATTTTCTTGTGACCATTAATACTTTCACCAAGAATACCATATTGTTCACTTCCGCTAGTCTTACCGATGAGAATATCGTAGACTGGTGCCTTATAATCAGCTATCTCTTCTTGTTTTGAAGTTGTTTTTGCATTATTGCATTGTTCTTTTTCGTTACTATCAGAATCTATTTTTTCTGAATCTGAAGTATTTACATTAACTATATTTTCTCCGAAGTTAGACTCATCCTTTACTTCCTCATGTTCTGAAGAATCAATAATATCTCCTTGTGATTTTTCAGAAGGCCCTACATTATCTGTCTCTTCAGATGGTAATTCTTCTTCGTGATGGCTCAATTTAAAGGATTCTTCGCGTATCAATCGATCAGATGTCTCAAAAGCTGTGCGGAAATCCTCATCAGCATTCATCATTTCCAAATCAATTGTCTTGACGGACATGTCTTTGTCGAGAATACGCTCAATCATAGGCTTTCCCATGATATAGTATAATATCTCGTTCATGTCATCTTTCCGTTGATATTCAGTACTGCCAAATTGATATATTAATCCGAGCCTCTTGAATCTGATTGTGTAATTACCTTGAATCAAAGAAAGGATAAACTTCTCATATTCATCTGCTGTTTCTTCATTGAGATATTGATACCTTGCTGCACGTTTTGAATAAAATATGAGCAGAGACTGCAATTCAAGTGTCATCAGCTCCCGGTCCAGTCGATCTGGAGTTTGAAAATCAATGTCAAAACGTTTTCTTAGAGCTAAAATAGTGTTGTCTATTTGGTGACGCATTTTTTCCTGTAATGCTGAAAGTTCATCATCAGATAAGTTTTGACGACATTTGATTTCAATTACTGTGAAAACAATCTCTCTTTTATTTGTATGAAAATCAACTAACAGGTTATCTGCACGCTCGTGTGATTCTGCATCCATATCTCGGAATAACTCCTGGTGAAGATCTATAGGAATTATGAATGAATCAGAAAGAAGGTCTTTTTTCCGTAACATTCGTTTCATCAAGGTTGTACCCAAGACTTCAAAAGCCTTGTTTCTGGTGCTTCCTAGTTGCATTATCATACTACTTGAAACAGAACGGATATCAGCTAAAAGTTCAAAAAAAGACTCTTTATCACTCAGGTTTATACCAAAGTTCTTAAAATAAGGCACTAATAATCCTTCTATTTCTGATGTCGGTCTGCAAGTCAGGAATGATGATATACCATTTAACTCCACACTCGGAAGATAATCTAAAAGATACGGAGTTTCTCCTTCTTTGCATGGAATATCATAGAATTCCGGTCCCATGTTTTTATCAAAAGTTATTACCCAGTCACTAATATCATGCACATATGACAGTAGGATGGAGTTTTTATCTTTGATGCTTAGCGTAAGCGATGGTACAGATACTTCATGATCTGTAGTCATAGAGTTTGCAACTATCCACTGAAGAGTTGAAAAAAGTTCCTGAGTTTCATTAGAAAAATTTGATACAGGATTTGCTAATGGTGCTTCAGAGATATATCTATGCCACATGTAACCCTTTTCCGCTTTTTCTACTTGAATTATCGGACGGGTGATAACGCCATTTAAGAAAAATGACTGTTGCCGTGTGTTTGAGCGTTTAAGCGATGCTTTTGTTGGAAATGGATTTACCAAGAAAGACAGATGAGCCGGATATTTATTAGGGTCATTGGTAAATTCATCCACGCTATTGACCGAAAAACGCAATTTTGGGAATAGCCTGTTATCATCTGGCTGAGAAAAAATCTCTGCTTCTTCTGATACTTGGGTATCCGGATTTAATAAGTCTCTTAATGCTTCTCCTTGCGGAAAGCGCTTATCATCGCAAAACATCCTGATTTCGTAATGAATATCAAAAGGTGTATTTGCGGTATCACGTTCAAGCATAACAAGGTTGTCAGCGAAAACAGCTGCATCTCCGGCATTGAATATATTGATAATAAGCTTGTTTGTATAAGGATGCTGTGTTATATACTTCCAAATCAGACGGTAAACCATCTGCTTGTTCACATCAGAATCTATACGATACTGAACACCAATATTAAGTAATTGGGACACATATGCTTTTAGCTGGCGAAATCCTGTCGAGAAGGTGTCATCACCAGACTGCTGAGGATTAACGTAGAATCCCCAACCAAAACATAGTTCACCAACATATTGGAGATAGTCCTCATTATGAATGTCGCGCATAACTAATGGAGCAACATCCTGAAGTAAATCTCCATAGAACAAGTTGTCCAGCTTCTTATACCAAACATCAGGCTTTCTGTAGCGAGGATCTTCTGCAGTTTTGGCTTCCCATTCTTCATATTGCTCATATATATTGACTAACCATCCCAGTCTGATAGGATGTAGAGGTGTCAGCAGTTTTGTATGAGCAATTCTGCCATCTGGCATCTCTATTTGAAGAGAAACAGTATCAATACTTTGTATGAGAACGGCTAATGACTGACTTATATTCTTTTCATCAAGAGATTTTAGCCATGCATGATATTCATGAATATACTCCTTTATGTCGCCGATGTGGTTGAATACTTCGTAAGTCTCAATTACTCCAGTTCTGTCTGGTGCTGAATTAAGAATGCTTTCAAATAAAGACACTCTTTTCTCAATAAGAGATTCAGGTATTTGTAAATCATCTATTTCTCTCAGAATTATTGATTTGAGGGTCTCATCTGTATAGTTATCTGATATTATAGCATCAATATAACACAGCTTTTTGCTGTTTTTTAGAATCGTCTCTTCCAATTCAAGAAGCTTGATTGAGAGTGGAATCTGATAGTTGTTGTTTGTATCATATCGTAATTGAAATGTTTTTATATGCGTTGCAAACTGCCAACTCTTATATTCATCGTCAGATGTTTTCCCTGATTTGTCATTTATTGCTTGTCTTTGAGGGGTAGTGAGTTCCTGTCCTTTTCGATTGAGTTCGATACGATAGCGGAAATAAGCTTGAAGTACATTATTTATTTTCATACGAGTACCTGTTTCTTCAGGCTCATCCGTAACGTTTACGACTTGCAAGAAGAACGTATCACTGTCAGAGGTCAGCAGTCGTCTGGTCTGCTGTTGAAACTCTTCCTTACTTAAATTACCGCTTGTTTTAACCTTTTCCCATTCATGTTGAATAGTTTCATCCCTAAACGCGTCTGATACATTCAGCTCAGTACCGTCATTGTTTTCTGCATATACATGGAAAAAATATGTTCCGTTCTCAAAGGCGTTATTCAGTGAGAATGTTATGTCACGATAATCCTTGTTGTTTTCTGATATTTTTTTAGTTACAACATCAGTCTCTTTATAGAAGCCATCGCCATTCATGATGGCAATCTTTACTTTCTTTAATTCGGTATAAGCACTGGGCTTGGGGGAGAAGTAGATTCGTAGTTTGACTTTAGCTCCTTTACTTGGTTCCATTTTAAGTTTTATGTCTTCACCGTCAAGATGAAAGACTTTACCACCTAATTCTACTTTTGTTATATGTAGTACACCTAATTCTGTAATGTTCTTTAGATAGCTATACCAATTAGAAAAATTCAACTGAGGATAGTTCTCCAAAACTTGTGCGCATAAGTCCTTTCTGTTAATTAGTGAGTTGTTCTCACGCAAAAATTTTGCTACATCTTGTTGGATTGTTCCTGGTTTTACAGGAATTGCACTAATTCTATCTGCAATAGCCATTGAATAATCAGCCATTACAGATATACATTCATCGTTTTTGACAAGAAACTGAGGAATATACTCTTTTTTTGAAACTAAAGAGGAGTCAGGAAGCAAGTTTAGCAAATATAACCCGTTTCCAATTGCTTCGTCTGTTTCCCCATTTAAGATAACATACAGCAGGTATTTGATCTTATCCTGGAGTGTACAGTCAAGATCTTTTCCTGCATAATTTAATGCCTCTTTTATGGCTTGTTTGCCAGATAATTGTGTTTGAAGTTTTTTATATAGTATTTCATCAAAGTCTGAAATGCTTAACTCCCTAAAAGTAGCATTACCATAAGAGTCCTCAGCCGATGTTGAGCTATTAACAGGTATGAGCACTAAAATGGATTTTGTTAAATCATTCCGGAGTTCAATCAACTTTGTAGGTGTTATATACTCTGCTCCCGTCATATCGGGATCTTCTGTAAGTATATAGAATAGAGTTTCGGTGTTAAGCAGAGACAAACGAGCATACAAGTCACGTAATATGTCTAAAGACAGACTTGTGACTTTCATGCAATTACCTGGTTGTGCAAATTCTATGCTTTTGCCATATACCTCCATGAATATGTCAAGGATATGGTCGTAGTATGCTTTTATTATATTCATTGTTTCTTTTATTAATGGTTGAACTTATACCTCGGACGAATCTTCTGTAAAGAAGAAGCATCACTTAAATCCGTGTAGAAACCAATTTGCCGCAATTTGTTTTTGAGTGCGTTCATGTTTTCTTTAAATGCCAGATGTGTCTTAATGTCGGCGTCCTTAAATCGAGGTTCATCTGTGCCATCAATTATTAAACCATATCTGTCCCGTATTTCTTTTGCAAGTTGGCGAATACTTAGGGGTCTTGATTCTAATCCTCCTGAAGGAGTTTGGTCTATGACTAGCAATTGTACCAATACTTCTAATAATTTTGATCCAATAGCTCCACGTCTTCTATGTTTACGGCTTCTTCCATCTATGATGAATGCTGACGCTTCATTTTTCATAGAAGCTTTATCAATGAAATCTCGTGAATACCTTAATTGATACGCAGCACCAACTTTCATTAAACATTGTACATATTTATCAAGAGGAGTCTCTTCAAATTGAAGATATTCTTGCAGTTCCTTTACATTTTGTTCTGCTTCCTGCTGTTCTTCTGCCGTTTTTACATTAGCATAATATTTATTGAATATATTACGTAGATTGGCATTTATATCAGCGTTGATTTCAAGAGCCGGATTTTTTATCATTGAAAGAGCTGTTGCTACAGAAGCGTGAGGAGTCACTATTCGTCGCATAACTTTTATGGAATATGAGGCTTTGATATAATCAATTAAGCCATTAAATGTTTTATCCATATCTGCACATGCTATCGGAGCAACGCCGCTTTCAAGCTTATCTGTCAAATCTACCACCTGACTCCAATCATCCACAACATCAACTGTTCCTTCCTTAACCATTTTAGGCAACAGGTATATGAGCTTTTGGAAATACAGAGACAGATGAAATCCAACTAGTATCCGCAGGTAGTCAATAAATACTGAACGTGGAATACTATGTTGATATGCCAAAAGACGCATTATGTCATCACAGAAAAGATTGGACTGCTTTTCTAATAGTGGTTTAATAACTATTTGAGACGATGATGCTTTTGTATCAATATCAATAAGTTTAATTAAATGAAGAATACCAGCAGTATCAACATCTAAAGTCGAATTATCCACCAATTTTCGGCTGGAATTGTCCCAACCGATTGAAAGATAATCTTTGAGAGCTTTCATGACTTCTGGACGCTGACTTAACATGATAAATAACTGATCTGCAGAATTATAATCTTTTGTGTGTTTAATGTTCCTAATTCTGTAGCTCTCCAAATGTAGTGGGCGCATAGATGCGACATTTTCTTTCGCCTTGCCACGATACACCATGTTCACAAGGCTACTTCTAAGCCAACTTTCAATAGCTTCTTGATTATCTGAATAGCCAGATACACAATGCTCCTTTTCTAAAATCATGAAATATTCCTTTAGCGATCTAATGTCATGAAATTTTCCGGATTTTAACATTAGCTTGATACGTGCTCCATTATTACGCATGAGCATGAATAGATTTACTAAAACATTGTCAATTGTAATAGCTTTTACATCTGAAGCAAATATATATGGATCACGGAAGGCTTTTTCTTCTTTATCAATAATAGGCATTTGCATGGCTTATTCCTCCTCTTTTTTTAATGGGTCAACTATCAGTTGCATAGTTTTTCTATCTAAAGAAATCTTGTAATAAGATTTCTCATTGTTCGTCACAATGACCTCAGTGTAGGTTTCGCTTGCAAGTAAGTTCTTAAATACCTGCAACTCGATAAAACGACCTCTGAGATCGCTTAATGACGGACTAAATCCGTTCTTGATATAGTACAACATCTCATACAAATCAAGTGACACTGTAAGTTGAACAGAATGGTTCTTTTTGTACCTGAATATAAAATTATCATGTTCGTGTTCAAGAAACTCTGTAAGTCGTTCATTTGTGTCTACCATCAAGTCAAAGTCTTCAAGCGGGAATCTTCGATAGCTCTTTCCACTTGGATCATTTACTCTTGAAGAAGATAGGAGCAGGTGTTGAGTTGAAATTCCCGGATTCCAACATCCTTCACTGCATGAGATGGCATAAGCCAAACGTTTCTTTTCAGCTAACCAGTTTGTATCATTACTGTTAAGAATATCATAGAAATCTTTGATAGATTGGTATGGCATTCGTTGCATGAAATCGACTTTTCCCTCAAAGTACTGATGTCTGATAAAGGTTTGATGGCGTATCTTTAAGAACTCTATCTCCTTAGGTAACATATCATAACTTGGCTTAATTGTTAGCAATGAATTGAATTCATCTAACAATGATATCGTAGAACGAGAGGCAAAAGCCAAATAATCAAGTTCGTTTTTGTCACGATAATACAAATCTCTATCCTTATCTGGAATTGCAACATTTGCAATATCTGTTTCTCGCAACAATTTAATGATTCTATCCTCAGATCGTAAATGAGGGAAATAAGCACTTTCTGGTGCTGTTACATTAAAATATAACCTAAGCCACTCTTCAAGGCGTATCTGTTCGTATTCTTGCTGTAATACAGCCTTTGTATAAGTATCTGAAACTTCTTCAAGTTTAGATCTTATGTCTTCTTCTCTTTGAATGAGGGCTGGTATTTGGTCACAAGTATAATCGCGAGTCAGCATCCACGCTATCATGGAGCGCAAATCTCGCATAGTAATGTGAACTTCACGTTTATAAACTATGGTTCTTACAATCCACTCGAGACGAGTGATAATTTCGTTTCCTACAGCTGAATCATTAAAAGAGCTAACGTTAAAGTTAATAAAACATTTGCTCGCTAATGGGCAAGTTCTGCATTTGCTCCACAGATGAGGAGACGTCAAAGCCTTGATTTGTTTACGTAGTAATGAGTTGCCATTATCGTCCTTTGCTGTTACTGAACGTAGATTCAAATTGATAATCATTACGCCATCAGGAAGTTTGGCGATTCCACCTTTATAAAAGTATTCATCAATAGCATCATAGAGGAATTTATGTTCAGGAGATCCTTCAAAAAAGTCCATTAATCTACCTTCATTGATGGCAATAATACGGCCTTCTGGTGCTTGACTGAAATTGGCATTTAATCCTTCAAATGGTTTGAAAAAATCGGTTAGAACATCGCTGTTCTTCATATTTTTTTCATCCTGTGAACCATCATAATTAGTCTGATATACAATCCCATTCAAGAGAATACGAGCTCCATTATGAGTGTCGTCAAAATACTTAATTTCATCGCTACATTGTTCTACCTGACGTATAAATGCCGTTTTACCATCACCGGCATTTCCTGTAATGATCAGAAGACGATATTTTCCTTCCTTAATTGCAGAAAGCAGGTCGGTATCTAACTTTGTATATGTATATGTCTCTTTATCCAATATGTTATTGCCTTTCCATCCTGCACGTGTTCCAGCATTTCCTCCTTGGCTTTGGCTATAAAGGCTATTGATATAATCGACTATTTGCAGCTCTTGTCCGTTATAGTCAAGGACAGCGACTTCTGTTTTCTTAGCTATTCCAGATTCTCCAATAGCCTCTAAAGACTCCAACATCTCTTTTGCTGTCTTGAAGCGATTCTCATGTCGTGTATTGATTGCCTTCATGACGAATGTTCCAAAGTCTGGGCTTATTAAAGAATTTAACGACATAATATCTGTTGGCACCTTATCTAAAATAGGTATTCTTTTGCCGGGCCAAGGATAGCTGTGTGTCAATAACTCATATAATGTTATGCCCAACGCAAATGTATCTGCACTATCTTCCCATTGCATAGTCTGCCCATTCATTAAATCAGGGGCTAAATACGGCCATGTTCCAACTTTGTCAAGATCATGAACATTACTTGTAGCGATATTGAAGTCTATAAGAACAAACTTTCCACTTTTCTCAAAGATAATGTTCTCAGGCTTGATGTCACGATGCCTGAGTTTCCTGGCATGAAGATACACGAGAGCTGAAGCCATCTCATGAATAAACTTATATATTATAGGAAGAGTAAAATACTTATCTCCAAGGCAGTATTCTCTTATATCCTTACCGTTGATGAACTCCATTAAGGTGTAGAATAATCCACCGTAGGTTGTACCATTGAATTTAAAACGGACAATATTCGGATGATTTACATCCTTTAGTGCGTTAAATTCATCTATTGTAGATTGTGGACTAACTCCTTCCTTGAATATTTTGACTGCAAACATTGCTCCAGGCTGAAGAGTATGGATAGCTTGAAAAACCTTTGAGAATCCACCTTCACCCAACTCCTTGTATAGTGATATTTCAGGAGTTATCATATCTCCATTTTTCAATTCACTCCAGTCTTTGGCTTCAGGATGTTTTTCCTGTTGACCGTATTTCTTCTTAATAGCCTCTTCAAAAATATAGTCACAGATTTCCTCAATATTAGACCATCGATGGCTTGCATCTTCTACTATAATTCTACTACATACAATGTCAACCCAAGAATCTACATTAGGGTTTCGTTTGCTCGGCATCATGTCTTCAGTTAATGAGCCTCCCTTTGCTTTAAGTTGCAAGTAATTTGAGAACGGTAATTCGCCAACCATAAGCTCATAGACAATAACGCCAAAAGAGTAAACATCTGATGACGGTGAATAATCTCCAATGAGTACATCCTCTGATGTATATGGATCACGATCGAACGCATCCATACTTAAAGATATATTTTGTTTGTCAGGCTCATGCAGCACATTATATGATAGGCCAAAATTGGCTAAAGCAGCATGTCTATCAACTTGAATATAGATATTCTCAGGACACACATTACGATGAATGATACCATTTTCATGAGCCAAAACAAGAGCTTTACCCAAGTCTAGGATAATCATAACTTTATCTTTATCTGTAAAAGTATTCCTTTGCATAGCACTGCGCAATGAATGTTCTTCCAGATAATCAGTAATAACATAGTAGTGATTCCCGTCTTCACTAGTTTGGCAACGGCTTTTGATGATAAGAGGAGAGGCCGGTAATAACTCTTCACTCATCTCAGCGTTATGCACCAACTTATTGTGCCTATCGAGTTGCATAGGTGACAAGCCCTCTTTATCAAGAGCATAATCACGAACTTTATGCTTTTTATCCTGTAAAAACTTGCTATGACACAAATACTCTACATAGTCATCATTTGCTTCTAATATTTCATCAATAATATAATTGCAGACCTCTGTCTTTTTCTTCTTTTTGGACTCACTGCTACCGACAAGATATTCCATAATTGACAATTGAAGATGGCTGATAGCATTTGCAGACTTATGAAGGCGGTCATAATCCATAAGATAATCAACAAGTTCTTCATTCAAGAGGAATGTTTTGTTATCGCAATATGAACCGCTTTCAAAACCAGATTTGTTTTGTCCAAAAGAACTAAGAGTTACAATAGCATCAACCCAGGCCAAACCAAAACGATGATCTTTCTTTTTTAGATAGCTAGCTAATAATTTGCTTTTGAATGTAGCTGATTTTATCGGATTTGGCTTCTCTGTATCATTTATAAACCACGAGGTATCATTTGCTTCTATTCGTCCTTTATAATCTTTATTCTCTATGGCATAGATAGCATGAGGAGCTATGACTATACAGTCATATTCCCAATATTGAACTGCACCCTGTGCATTCATACTCGGATATTCTCCATTTGGAACCAGATAGTAATTATCAGGTAGCTTTAGCTCCAAGAACTTAAGGAGTCTTTCTTCTCCTGCATTAACAGGGCCTCCAGAAAATTTGGGTACATATATTTTTGCCATATTTATCTATACTTTAAGTTCTTCTTTTATTTTTTATTCCAGCTTTCTATTTCTTGTTCAACGAGGGCTATTGCTTGCGATTCTTTTTTGATGGCTTCTCCCATACATTTACTATAAGTTATCACATTTTCATGAGCATGTGCAATAATTCTATCATCCAAAATAGGTATTGGTATTAAGTTTAGATGAGGTGGTTCAACATGCTGAATAACCGATCCGAAAATATGCTTTTGAATCAAAGAGCGTCCTATTGATGTCGATAAAAAAGCGAAGAGATACCCCCCTCTGAGGATGTCATTCGGTTTTAACCGAATGACATCCTCAGAAGCCAGCTTCTGAGCATGTCCGGCATGTGCCCATGCCACATTGCCTATGGTGCCGGACCGTGGGAGTAAAATTGTCCCTTCTTCGATTAACAAATCATTTATATTCTTAGTTTTCTTTTTTGATAACTGCTTATCGCTATTAGGCGTAGCCAGAAATATGTCCGCTCCACCTAAAAACGTAATGCCATGATCAACATAGTATCTTTTGAATATATTTGGTCTTGATATACTTGTGCACAGATCTCCCAAAGGCTTACATTTATAATGTGACCATAAGTATCTTTCTATATCAGCACCTTCAGATATATGGAAATTAGCCTCAAATCGACTATTATGAGACTGTATTATGCTAGAAATAGAGACCTTCCCAAAATTTCGTTTTGATATATTAATGCGTAACTCATTCAAAATAAGCTCTTGTGCATCTTTTAACTTATCAGAAGCGTCTTCTCTTAGTTTTGTTGATTCTTGAACTAAATCATCTACCTTTTTCTGTAATGTTTCTGGGAGATTGGGAATTAGTGTCTTTCTTATTCCAGGAGCTTCTATATATCGCACTACTGAACCAGATGCATTTTTATTTAATTGTGCATTGCCAAATTTTGACATTAAAAATGCATATAAGAATCCACTTCTAACCGAACCTCTGGGAAAGATTCTTGCAACATTGTTTGCATAGCAAACGTTATTTTGACTTTTAGAAACAAGACGCACGTTCCCTATAGAACCAAATCCAGTTACAAGTATATTCCCTTCGTGGACAATTGCTCCAATTTTCTCGGCTTGTGGTCTATAAATATAAACTTCACTATTATTACTTGCTAGACTAACGTCTGAACTCTGAAAGTACTCTACGGCATTACCTTTAATTGAACAGAATTGCCGTTTGAATACAGGTGGATTCATTACATCTGCTATTTCTTCAAGCTTGACACAATGTTCTTCGTTAGCTTCTAAATACAAACTTAAAAAAGAGTGAATATTTAAATAGAAACCACCGTCGAGGCGAAAACGTCCTTTATTGATAAGTTTACTATTTATGGCTAATGTCTTCATCTTGACCCCTCCAAAAACTTTTTATAGGCTGAACTTATCTTAGGTAAATCGTCATCTACATGCTTTACACGTTCAGTACGGTGACGTGCGATAAGTTCTCCATTATGGTTATAACTTGCCCATTCTTTCTTTTCTACAAAAAGAATTTCAGCTCCATCATCATCTTTCTCATAAATGACATTGCCCCTTCTATCTTTTCCAACCTTTTCTGCAATAGCCATAAATACATCATACATTTCACTATTGGGGTCAACTAAGCGTTCCATAGCAGTCTTTTTTTGAAGGAACAGTAATGACGCTTGAACTCCGACCTGTGGAAGGAATGTCTCCACTGGCAAGTCAATGCTTGCTAATAGTTTGAAGTGCTCCAATATCCACTTACGGACAGGCTCAGTATTCGGATTGCCAAGTATTCCGTCCGGCAATACTATTCCCATTTTCCCTCCTGGTTTCAAGAAATTGTAGCACTGTTCAATGAATAGAACTTCAGGCGCAGTGAAAGCTTTCAGTTCATAATTCTCTGATATAGTAGAAGCAACCTCGACTTTAGAGCCAAATGGAGGATTTGTGAAAATACAATCAAATTTGCCCATCGCATTTTCTAATGAGTAAGCGCTATCACAATCTTTTATATCGCCTTTGTGTTTTACACTATTAGCGACAGATTCACTGACTCTATCTATATCAGGAAGAGTGCCATTAGGATATTCAAGTGAATTAATATTATATATATTTGAATGACCGTCACCAGCCATTACCATATTCATTTTAGCTGCTTTCTTTAAGTCTGGATCGAAATCAAACCCAAAAATCATATTCTCAGCATACTCCTTGACTTTTGCATTTACTGTATCAGAATTAGCCTTTGCTTCAAGTAATGCACCATCTAATTCTGGAAACATATTCTTGGTTATCTGTTTGCGGACATGATCAAGTACCATAACAATGAACCCTCCAGACCCACATGCAGGATCAAGTACACGAGAATTAATTGTAGGATTAATAATCTCCACCATACACTTTATTACGTTTCGAGGAGTAAAGAACTGACCTGCCTCTTGTTTTAGCGTGTTGCTAACAATTGTCTCATATGCAGTACCCTTGACATCAACTGTAGCATCCAAAAAGGAGTATTTTGCGATTTCAGACGCAACATAAGCTACTCCATAATCAGATAATGAAATCTGTTCATTTCCAGCAAATACCTCCTTAAATATTGCATCGGTTTTCAACTGTTCAAAGATAGATTTTATACGCTTTGCCACAGCCTTTTGACCTTCAATGGTATTCCTTTCCTTTACACCGACCCAAAATTGACGATGATACGATTCATTGCGTTCTGCACAGAGGTATCTGCGCTTCTCATCATAAATCTTACAGAAGATGAGATTTAGAAGTTCCCAAAAGGCATCTTTCTTTCTTCCTTCATTTCCGTAGATATAATCATGGCAACGTTTGAATGTTCTGATTAACGAATCGTTTGCAGGTTTACGAGGCTGAGAACGGTCTCCTCTACGTTCCATATCTTCAATGGATTCATCGACTCCTGGAAAATCTGCAATATCGACAATCTTCTCATTGCCGACAGCATCTTCTATTCTTTGACTGAAATGAAGTTCATCACCATTAGTCCATAATCCGAAATCACAGGAAGATGCACGTAGGGCATAATTCAATGTGCTTTCAACACCTTTCTTGGAATCAGCAGCTTTCACTTTAGTGTCGCAAACAATACAAATGCGTTCAAGATTTTCAGGTTCTTTGGTAGCACCTGCACGGAATATACCAAGATCAACAGTGACACGTTTACGTTTATCTTCTTCGTCTTGGAAAGAAAACGTAAAATCTCGTTTCATGTCAGACATTTCAAATCCATATTCTTCATTCATTTGAAGGATTACTGATTGAAGCATCAGTTCCTTAGCATTTGCCTTTTTCTTGTTCCCAGTTAGGACGCAGATCAGTTCATCATCGTTCAGAACTATCTCATCTTTTATCTCTTCAGCCATATTGGTTATTTCTTTTCAAATTAGTAAAAGTACTATGTTCTTTTGAATTCGGATGAATTATTGATCATCCATGTTGGTCCATTCTTAGAAGTTCATTAACATCTACTTCTAAACATTTTGCAATCTCCATGAGATTCTCCAAGTTGGGCTGTGCTGAGTTTGTACACCATTTTGAAACAGTAGCTGGGTCTTTCCCGAGTTGTTCTGCAAGCCACTTATTCGTTCGTTTCTTCTCCGCAAGCACCACTTTTAATCGATTCAGATCTTTGTTTTTCATAACGCAATGATTATCAAATGCAAAGGTAATGATTTTTTTGCTAATTCATTTCTGATTTAGAAATAATATAACTTTAAAAACAATAAAATGTTATTGAAGTCAATTACGTTCAAATATCTAAAGGGACTTTTGAGTATAAAAAAAGTGAGGCGTTTGCCTCACTTTACTGCTTAAAGTCCTTTATTATAGCTTAAAGTCCAAGTTTCTTAAAGAAAATCATATTTCGCCTTCTCGCATTAATGAGAAGTGTTTGATATGTAAATATTTCTTGATGACAATTATCTACTAATCTAAAAAGAGAATTATAAGGAGTGAGCTTGTAGCCATCCTTTAGAGCACGATTTTTCAATCCTTCAAACGCATTAACATCACATACATAATAAAATGTGATTGGAGTGTGATCCCTTAATGCGATGTGCTTGCCATTATAATCCGTGGTCTTGCCTTCTTCAATGCCACAAATTTGATCCAACATTTGTTTAGAAAATTCATCATAGGTAATATCTCTATTGGGCCTTTTTAGCTCAAAAATCACTACGGAGTTTACTGTTTGATAATCATCTTTTTCTCCATAAACATATGAAGTATCATATATGGCAATATCCGTTTCTTTCTGTGATTCTGCAATACCTTCTACTGGTGCATGTAATCGTATTTGTTTGTCACTATATATGTATCTATGAAAAACTAATCTATCATCAAGTAGCCAAAGATTGTTCTTGTCGTACTCAATTGTATCACTAGAACCGCCCATTGTATAAATAATGTTATGAAGGGCCTGTTCCTGTTCATAATTCTTCTCATTATCACACCATTGAAGGTACTTGTCTAATAAATCAATGATTGTTTTTCGGTGTGCGACATATTTAGCCAGTTCATTTCTACCGAAATCTGTTGATAATGCCACATATTCTTTGAGCAATTTTTGATAATCATCTTTTGATGTATAATCTCGATTACTTAATTTGTCTAATTTTGACTTGACAATTTTTGATTGCTTGTATTCTTCTTCATGTAGTAGTTCATCTAATTTTGTATCTGAAATATCATCAGGCACATTGTCGAAAAAAGAAGCTTGAAGACTGAGGCATCGGTAGCCAAGTCCCTTGTCTGTTGCTAGATAATTATTGACTTTATTTTTTGTAATATTTCTTCGTTCATCAATTTCGCTCGCAAAATTTTTTTGAATAGAATCAAGAATCAAATGATATAATTCTTTTTCAGTAATCTCATTTTCGATGATGTCTGGTATTTCATCTTCTTTTTGTTCTTTAGGAAAGCGAAAGTCAGTTCTCGAAGAATTAACTTTATCATCTAAATATTCTGAAATTACAAATAAATCAAAATATGTATCTACGTTATTCCATTTGATAGGAGAGCTAAAAATCGGAAGGATGGAGGTTACTTTTTTCCCTTTAACCTTTCTATTATTGGCACATAAACAAATGGAATGATATTTTTTTTCAGACTTTATAAAAGACAATTTGAATGTGTGTCCTTTATGGCTAATGTTTTTTTCATCTATAATATAGTCTTTAGGAGAGAATTGGTTTTTCAGGTCGATTACATTGTCTTTTTCAATTATTCTTATTTTAGGCGCAATCCCATTAATAAAATATAATAAGCAATGGTTCAATACGGCATCTGCCATCACCTCTTGCTGATATTTAGATGATGCTTTTTGAAATTTTGGCAGCAAAGATGATAAACAGACGGAAGTTCTCCTTTCTTTAAGTTTGGTTTCAGCAAGTTCTTCCGTAAATCCATTTTCTCTATCTAAATGAAGTTTTTTTCGTCTGAATCCACCTGAAATTTGAGTAGTACTATCAATATCAATATTTTCAAAAAATGACAACATCGCAAAACGGCCAATCCCTTTTCCTCCTAATTTTTGCTTTTTTGAGGAATAAGCTCTAGTATAACTTTCAATATTTTCATCTGTAAAACCGATACCATTATCCACGACTGTTATCGTTTGTAAAGGGTATGTTGAATATTGTTCAAATAATTCCGTCTGTGTCTCGTCGCGTGTTATATTAATATCAATATATCCTTGAGTTCTATCATTACATTCATCTATTGCTTGAATAGCATTAACTACACACTCAAATAATGGAATTAAGATGTCGTTTTCATTCAAACTTAATTCGCGTATAATTCCGTTAATATCAGCTGTGAGTACTCTCATATAACAATTCTTTTCTTATGCAAAATTATAATTTTCATAGCAGATATTAGTAAATTCAGAGACTAAATTGTAGTGTTAAATGCTTTATTTGACCTTATACTGCTGAATCTCCTTAATCATAGCCTTGACATCTTCTCCCACTTGAACAAAGTTCTTGTAGAGTATGCGTTCCCGCTCGTCTCTTGATTTGAAAGTATAAAACTTAGGGAGAGGAACATAGCCGGCTTCTTCCTTTTTGATTTCCTCCATATTAAAGTCTGTCTTACAGAAAAATTTCGAGGTCTTGAATTCCTCGCTTTCCTGAATGTTCATCGAGCCGCCTGTACCTGTCTTGGTTTTCACAAAGTCTCTTGCAGTTTGGCCGCAGATCCAGCCGGTTGGCATATCTGAAATTTTGGACGCAGGAACAAGGCTGTCCATGTTTTCATTGAGATTTATGGATGTCTTATCCCTGTCTATAGTCACGCCTTTCTTCAACTGTACTACTTTGCCGAAAATGTCTGATGATAGCCACTCCAGAGTTTCTTTGGCTCGTGCGGAACCACTCACTACATTACCGACCGTTGTGATGATTTTCTGCATACCAACCTTTCCATAATCGGCTTCGAGCTGGGGAAGTTCCTGAAATCCCAAAGCTACAGATACTTTATTGCTTCGTGCCGTTCCGATAAGGCGGTCTATTTTGTGGAAATAGAGAGTAGGCAACTCATCCACGATGATGCTTACAGGAATATTCTTGCCTTGTCCTGTATTTACCCTTGTAACAAGACGATTGAGGATAAGTGCGTTTAACGCTCCTATAATACTTTCCATTTCCGGATCATTCGCAATAAGCAAATAGGAGGGGGACTTCGGGTCTGAAACTTTCAGATCAAAGTCATCGCCATCCTTATGGAATATCCAGTAACTTTCCTTGGTAGCCAATCGTGAAGTATAAACACGTAGTGTACCTATCATACCTTCCAATTGTTCCATTGCCTTATTCTTTAAAGCTGTCTGAAAAGGACCGAGTAGGGGGGCTACTTCATTGTCTGTCTCCAATACTTCGAATATTGTCTGATAGCTCTCATTAAGGAAAGACAGGATATGAGGCATATCTGAATAGCGTCCAAGCCAATATGCAGGCTCCACCTCTTCTTTGGCAGCATTAAAAACGCGTCCTGTTGGAATCATGCGCTTAGTCTGCTTATCCTGTACCTTTTCTGCAATAAGCATATTGCCATCTTTATCGTATGGTTCTTTGCTCCAGTTGCAGAAGAAATAGATGCAGGCAGCCAAAAAGTTCACGGCAGAAGTCTGGAAGAACTGGTCACTACCTCCGCCACCTTCTTTTTTACCCTTTTGCAAGGACTCCAGAAGAGTCTCAGCAGTTTCTGAAGCAGCCGCAAGATTGTTGATATACTTCAACTGAATAGGGTTTACTCTGCGACTGTATTCAACATCTACGAAATTAATGATGTTAAACTTGCAGCCTTGTGGCAGCTTGCCAAGCTTTTGATTCTTCTTGTAATGATAATATAGCTTTGTTGCCAATGTGGGGAACTTGTAGTCATAGACTACCATAGCGAAGCCCTTTGCCGAATGCTGACGGATGAACGGCTCAATAATGGAGAATGTCTTACCTGAACCAGGTGTTCCTACTACCCATGTTCCTCGGAAAGGATTGGTTATGTTTACCCAGCCTTTACGGAACTTTCCTTTGTAATAGTAGCGCATTGGTATATTGACTGAGTATTTGTTTTCCTGCAATTCTTTACATTGATCAAAGCTTTCATTTTCAAAATTGAAACGGTCTTTGAGCAGTCCTTCTTTCAGGAATTTAGATATATTGTCTAGAGCAATGTGTATTGATACCGCACCTAATATGGAGGCAAGCATATAAAGCCAAATATTCAGATTTATGCTATATAGCTTTGGCAGTATTGTATGACTGAACAGCCATACAGACAGTACAATTAGGCCAATGCCTATTATCAGCGGATATAAGACTTGCTTTCGGCCATTAAATTCAAGCTTCTTCTTATTTCGTGTTCCTATGCAAGTGATACAAATCAATAGAAATGTGGTCAGTTTACTATATGCCAAATTTCCATCATTGTATATGACCCAACGCTTGATACGTCCTTGAATGTCAGCCAAAATTCCATTCCAGCTGTCAAGAATGGATGGATCGATAGCATACTCGAAGAACTCCAGCAGGATAGATACGTATATGACCCCACGGAATATCTTATAAAAACCTTGTAATTCTTTGCTTTCTTCCATTTGATTACGTCAGTTTATTCTTGAATATCAAGATTCTAATCCATCAAAGTTATTATCGCTCTTGCTCTATGTGCTTGCAGTTTCGGTGTTTCCTGCATTGTTCCGCTTCCCATTGAGTATAGCCACGCTTTGTCTGTCTCTTGTCCTTTTACTTCTGTACTTGTCCAATACCAGCAAACACCAGCATCATCGGGAATAGTATCACCACCGCATAGACTTATGATTGGATTGATGTATTCTTTTACCTTGTATAGAAGACGCATTTGGGCTACAGAAGGTATATAAGCTGACTGACCGTATGCCCATAGGTCAAAAGCTTTTTGAGCCAATGGAGAAGTGGTTTCATCAGATTTGTAAAGAGCGAATGTGTTGGAATTGCCGTCAAAGGCAGTAACATCAGCCGAAGTGCCTTGCTCTACACCGAGACTATCGGCAAAAGCTGAAGGAAGCAAATCCCACAGATATACGGCATAGCCATTCCCTTCAATGTTTTCATCATGATTAATATGAAAAACCACTGCTATTGCTTGTTTGTCAGATTGTTCAAAATCTTCTACCGGCAATACCTTTCCATCGGTACATAGTATATGACATGGCTTGACAGCAGTATCAGGAAAATCAATATGCTTATCACAAGCCGAGAAAGAGAAGCACAAACTCGCTACTAAGGCTATTATACAGAATCGTTTTATTGTAATCATATTCTTTTTCTTAATTTAATGGTAGTTTTACGCCAAGGACTATTCCTGTCCGAAACAGGTCTTCACCCTTTATCATAAGATCAGTTTTTACTTGCCAGAATAGGCACCAGCCTCCTTGTAACACATAATTATGCTCATATCCAAGGTGAAAGCCTCCCATGAAATGTCTGGTATCGCTGCCGATGGATGCACCTATCCGGATATTTCCATGGTGATTTCGACCTCTTACAACACAAGGTTTGTAGGCAGCACCAAACCCATAACTTCGATAGTTTCTCCAGAATGATTCCGGACATATGTGTCCACATGAAGCACATTTGTTCCATTGAATGTAACCATTGGCAAAAAACTCCCATGCATTGTGATAATTGCCTATATGTTCGTATGAAAGAGTAAGATCCAATCCATTTTTATATAGACAACCGATACCTAAAGAAAGCCTGTCGCTGTTATCCTGAGCATTACTGCTGACTGAAAATGTTATTACAGTCAACAAAAGTAATAGAGTCCTCTTCATAATCAATATTCCTCTAGTAATACATGGTTAAATGAATCGGCTGAAAGAACATCTTCATAGTCTATGTTAAGACTGATATTTCGACCGCTTATCTGCTTCTCAGTCATTTCGATGGTTAGCACTTTATCGTTAGGAAATGTCATCTTCTTAATGACTATCACGTTACGATACCCATGCCGAAACGATTTTGCCGGTTCAAGGACCAAGACAGGGTGCAATTCTATAATTTGGGAATTAGTAGCCTTAGTCACTTTCTTGTCTGCGAGCTTTATCCGGATCTCATCAATATCAAAGCGGATATTGGTTCTGTTTTCGATAGAAAAATCTATGAAAAAGTAATCTCCAACCGCATAGATATTATTCAGGCGCATGGTCATGCGATGCTCCCTGTTCGAGACATTGCGGTACTTGGCAGGGGAGTTCCATATCCGCCTTGCGAATTGCGTCATTTCGGAGATTGGCATACTTACGGCAGGATTATTATATGCAACTTGCTCTCTGAGTTCTATAGTCTTGTCTGTTACGGCCTCTTGTAGCCTTGTGGTATAAAGCAAAGCATACTGTGTCCTGTAGCGTTCTGTGACAATGGTAACAATAGCCAAAACTTCACCATCTTCGTGTCCAGTTTCTTTAGGCTTCAGACGTATCGCATTATTTATTGGCTGGTCTCCGACTACTTTATCTGTGGAAATATCCACGAAACGTATAGGCTCTGATGTTGTGATAATAGTCGTAACTTGTTCATTGACGGTCAGATGCTCCATCTCTTCATATGTCTGCTGGGCGAATGTGGATAGGGCAGGAAACATGGCCATCATTCCCAGGCTGATAATCTTTAGAATCCTCATATTCAAATCTTTGAAATTATTGTTTGCTTGATTTATTTGCTTCTTTATCGTTGATGATATAGACAAATGTGCCGTATTTCAACTTCACCTTATTCTTCCTGATAGCTTTACTTACAGCATTGCTTGTCTTTTGATAGGCATTCTGTATTGCCTGCATACCCCACTGTGTCAGGCTGCTACCGGCAGTACCATTATTGAAACTCATATTGCTACCGACTGCTCCACTTGCTACATCCTTGGCCGTTTCACGGAATGAACTGGATGGTACATATAGCCCTTCAAGTCCATCTGTATCGTATATGGAAAGGTTGACCTTTATTATTTCATCATTTACCAGGACACTATTGATTGTTCCTTTGACCCTCTGCGACCCAAACCCGCTCATAGTAGCATATAAATAAGTACCATTCTCCACTACGGTTCCGTTTATTTCTACATCATCAAGCAAGCGCAATCTTACTCGACTGCCATCCACAGCTTTAATATCCTCGTCTATGATAGCCTTTATGAGGTTAGCCTCCTGTTCATTTTGAGTTAATGTATTGAAATAATCGGATGGTACTTTGACTTTCTTGACCATTACATTTGGTTCAGAAGTCTCACTTGGTGCATTTACCGCCCGACTATCTTCATCGATAGTGCCATTTACAATATTACTTACAGTATTGCTTGTGTCTGCTAACTGAATAGGATTGTCTTCCAGTATAGGTGAGACTTGCGCCTGACCTTTGAGACGTGCTTCGGCAAGGGCACGTTCCAGCTCTTTAAGGGCTTCCTCTTCTCTCGCCTTTGCTGCGGCCTCTTCCTCTGCCAATGCTTTCTGTTGCTCCAGCTCACCCAATAAGGCGACTTCGTCACTACTGTATTGAGATTCATATTTTTCCTTTTCTTCATCTGGTTCGTCCCGTTCTATATTATCAATCGCCGTATAATCTGCAATCTTGCCCCATGACTTTTCCATATTCTCATATTTACTTCCAATTCCGTCTCCATGCCTTATGGTTGCATCGGGTATGTTTGGATTTAGAAATTCTGTGGTCTGGAGTGTCTTGTCTGTTATTTCCGCCTTTTCTGTGTTGAAAAGGTCAAATATGAAATAAGATGCTCCTAACAAAGGGATATATAGAATGGCAGGAAGCATATATTTCGGTTGTCTGAAATTTATTTTGTCAAGTATTCTTTTCATTGCTGTTCTATTTGCTGAGGGTCTGTTATTGGACTGACAAGCACTTTATGTCTTTCTCGCAAAAGGCTGTCCTGCATTTCAGTTACACTCTTTACACCTTGACTGTTACGGTAAGTTCTTGCCAAGCGGTAAATATTGAATGTAAATGTGCCTATGACAATGCTGAAAACGATGACAAGAAATAATATCTTATTCTTGTTAGCGAAACATTGAATATTAGCAGCCAGTTTGTCAAGTCGCGTCACTTTGGCAAACTTGCGTCCTGCATTTACATCCCTCTCATATTTCTCCTTGTATTGAGGATCATTCTTGTCCGGCATTGATTCGCCAAGCAGAATCCTTCGAAACCCTTTAGTATTCATACTTTTTCATTTTAATACGTTGTTTTTGTCTTTTGTTCTATGTCTTTATTGAGTAGTGTTCGCCAGTTTACTATAAGTAGTCCGTGAGGGTTATTTTCAGTTCTAGGCACACGTTTGAGTTGACCGGCTGTTACAAGCTCTCTCATTAGTATGTTACTTCTTCGTTCTATACGCTGCCTTCCATAATAAGTGAACTCCATATTGGTTTTGTCAAAGCGAATACTATCGCAATAAATTGAGAATACTGCACTTGTACCGAGAATGTTTGAATAAAACCCTTTTTCTTTAAGTGTATTGTACTGCGCCAAACCAGTCTCATCAACCAGATACATCGCCTTTTCCATTGTATATTTTATGTACTGGTCATCAGGAGGAAGCGTAAAAAAGAAATGGTGGAACATTTCTACATGACTCTTTGCTTCAACATCGAGAGTTTCCTCCATAGTGGTCCGATTGACAAGGATTGGTACATTGCCATCAAGTACATATACCTTTTGTTGCGCATCCGTAACCATTGTCCGAGCAGTCCATATACTGCTTATGCTTATAACCATACATCCGATCAGAAATAGGGAACAGATGATTCCTACCAGTTTGATTTTGTTTTCAAGATTCTTGATTACCATAGTATATTCTGTTATATATTAAACTTTATCGCATCATAGAACCGATTGCCCCTGTTGCTGTCATCTTGGCTTGCTGAGCAACTCCTTCTCCGAAGTTTCGAGTTGAGAACGCCGTATCACCCTCTGGAATCATCCATGCTGCCAAATCAGGTACCAGATTGAGACATTTCAATGCCACAATACTTGCCGCCATGAGATAACCAGCGGAGAAAAAGCTATTTTGAAGATAAGCTGCCATTGTCTGTTCGCTTGCGGTAATTGCAGTCAAATTTTCCACCTGTATGCAAAGTACTATGTCAAACAAGAGTAGGACATAGAAGCCGACAAAATAGAGCATAGCTCCATAAAAGTGAACTGTAAGATATCGTGTCAACCATTTAGCCCATGCTCCTTCCCATTTTGGCAGAAGAGAAAATGCCCATTGCAATGGCCCGAAGATCGTAAGCATTCCAAGTAGAATTTGCTGACAGTAGATGGTAGCCCACCAGCCTATTCGAAAAACTATTAGGGCTATCAACATTACGATTTTATCTATTCCGACAACAATCCCCGAAGTCAGAGATGTGAACCAAAGTTTGGCAGCATCCTTCTCCATATTGGTCACCTCTTCTACGCCAGCCTGTTCCATTGTTGCTTCCACGAGATTAGGGTCGGATATGCCACTATGAGCCACATCAGCTTGCGCCTGCAAATTCGTATACATAGTGTCTCTAGCAAAAATGAGTTGCTGGACTTCTTGAAATTTATCCTCAATCTGTATAGCTTCTGCCTGATAGAGATCATGCGTGTACGATCCTATGCAGTTTGGAATGTACGACAAGAAGTCGAGAAAACTCCATTGGCTGTTGCTGTTAGCCATTCCTGTATCTGCAGGGGGATACCACCAGCAAAGGATTATTGAAACAACCAACGGCTTGAATAATTTCATGGCATCCAATGGTTCATGCTTGACCATCATTTTATAAGCCATTCCTGCAGCCATTACGATTGCAAATAGTGCGGCCAGAGCCATACACATCTGTAATATCCACCAAAACGGTCCTTGTGAGCCGGTAAATGTGGCATCTGTCAGAAATTCGTTTGTCTGGAATATCACATCATCAATCTCTTCTTCCAGAATGTCGATACCAAAATCCGATAATATATCTCCGCTTGCCATAATGTTTTTATTTTATTGTCTGTTTACACTTTCTTCTCCATCATATTCTCCATTACCGTTTTGTGAACTTTGCACAACATATTTTGATTCATTCCAACGGTCCATGGCATTACGCACAATACTCTTCTTATCAATGGAATGTAAATCAGTTGATGACAACAGCTCTTTGGTATTATTGACATTGTTCAGCTGGACAAGGTATTTAACCAGAGTCTTATTCTGATTTGTTATGTCTGCGTAGATTTGCAGATATACTTTCTTTCTTTGTGCATTTGGCATATAAGCATCCTTGGTAGCCTTTATTGCACATTGGTATATCCGATAATATTCACTCCATCGTTCTCTTTCCTTTGGCGTTCCTCCAGCTATCAATATCCTGTCAATGTTCTTTTGGAACTTGACCATTTGTGACTCTATTTTTTCTCCTTCTGCAAGCCATGCAAGATCAATTTGACGGTCTGTCATGTTCATAGCTTCAATTTTGGCTCTGCTGGTAAGTGCTGAGTCAATAGTTTCAGCTATATCAACCTGCTGGTAAGAAGCTATCCCGGCAGAGGTTCTAAATGTCAGCTTATTCTTAACAGAAGCTGTCTTTTTGTATTTATTGTGAAGAAGCCAGTAATAAACCTCAGGCTTCAGAGTACCGGTACCCGTTTCTTCAACTGTAATCTGGTTCATTTTTGAAGCATCGTGATTATAGGTTACATACTGAGCTTGCGCCCCGAATGCAATACTCATCAATACCATTGTTGTCAGAATTAATTTCATACTATTCTTGTTTTTCAATTATTTAATCTTCCTGATTCTCGCCACCTGCCGAAAGCGTCATCTATAAGTTCTCGTTTAGTACGGGTGCGATAGACCTTTTCTTTCCAATAACCAATACGGAGTTGTATGTATCGCCACGTTTCAAAGTAGGCCCTGTTCAAGTGCCTTTCAATACTATCTAAAGAGTTGTTTATACTGTTCAATACCATGAAAAGGTCGGAGGTCGAACAAGCTGCACCGCCAGTGGCATATAAGACGAGATCGGAAATTGAACGATATAGATATTCGCATTCGTCAGTTATTGTCCGTATAGCTTGTGCATTGATAGAAAGTATCAATGTGTCTGCAAGCTCAATGTGTTTGCGTATAATGACTTTCTCTTTGAACTCATTAAGCATCGTTTTATAGTCTGCAATCCTTTCACTGACACCTTCATAAGTGGAATAGACATTCAAAGCTGTTCGCAAGGACTGATACATCATGTCAATCACATCAAAAGCCCTTGTGTACTTATCCAACTCTACATTAATCTCCTTATAAGCAGTCGTTTCATCTTTACTGTATTCATGTAGAAGTCTGTTGCTGTATTCCAGAGTTGAGCGTGCCAATAATAGACTACGCTGTTGCTTGTGATCATTGATGTACGCTTCTACAGAACCTACATCAAAACTCCACTGTGCTTTAGCGGAAATTGGAGCAAGAAGGACCAATAGGAATCCGATTATCCATTGTTTAGTTTTTTTCATGGCTCTACCTCCTTGATTTTACCATTTCTCGCATTCTGCATCCATCGGTCGTGACATTCTTCTACAAGAGACAGTCTGCGACCTTGTTCATCATTTATTGACGGTAACACTTCTTTCAGTACATCAATAATACTTCGTTTGTAATGCATCATTTTTTCAAGAGATACCAGGTCAGCATAAATCTTTGTCAGTCGAGAATCTACTTCACGAGCTATTTCCAAACGATCGCTTGACCATAGTAAGTGATATACATCATTTGTATTGGTATTCTCGACCGGAGCTGTTCTGGCATATTCTGTTGTGATCTTACAGTTTGGATATTCTTTTGCAATTTCGGCAATTCGGTCATTGACTTGTTTGGTCTTCTCCGCATCACTCATATTGGGATCAAGAGTCATAACTTCAGCGATATGAGTATCAGAATACTCAGTGGTAAGTTCCCAAGATATTTGCATTATGGCTCTATAAATTTTGATACCTAAAAAGTATTTAGGCTTACGAGCGATCTTCAATGTAGCCTTGAAAGTGACGATTCCGTTAATGTTGGGTATTGTCCCTTTCCGGATAAAAGTGTAGCCACTCCACGAACCGGGATTTTGCCATGTGATATTGTATGCTGTCTCACAATCTTGCATTATTGCAGGAATCCTGTAGTAATCATCTGTCTGGACATTATTATCATTTTGTGCTTCTTCCTGTGCCTGTGCTATATCTTTTTGTTTCTGTTTCCAGATAGAAAGTTCGGATTTCAATCTCTCTATTTCGGTTTTGTTTTCATTGTATCTCTGGCGTAAAGGGATAGCATCTTCAACGCTGGCTTCCGCAATCTGCTTGATAAGAGACTCATTCTCTTTCTCCAATGCGGAAATTTGGGATTGAAGAGTATTGACCATATTGTCTGCCTCTTTCTGCATGGCATCCAATTCAGATAAATCAAGATCTTCATCACTGAGGGTAGTTTTCATTGCACATTCTTTTGAGTGTGCATTCAATGAACTACCGCACCTGCGACATTTATATTGAGTTGTTCCTTGTCCAAGTGTTGCTCCGTCAGAGCAGGTGACACTGATTGTAACTGTTTCACAACCTTTGAGTTTTTCTTCACTACTTGCTTGATAGTAGTTCTTATTGTCGGATGCTATATAATAAACATAACCGTCTTCGTTGTCATTAAACTCGGAGAGCTGGGCATTCAGTTGTGCTTTGAAAGTATTTAGATCCATTGAATATGAATCGAATATGCTTTCATATACGACTTCCTCATTGTCCCAATTTTTAGTCACATGAATTTCATAGGCATAGGCTTTTTTTGTCTGCTTATTACCACGACGTATTATATAACTGCTCATCAAGTAATTGATGCTATAGTGATAGCCATCGTTCTGATTGTTAAGTTGCTGAACTCTATTTCTTGACCATCCTGCATAGCGTTCTGAGTTAGCGAGTACTTGTTCTTTTTGTGACGCGCTAGGGTAGAAACCAGCATCAGAGGTTTCAAAGCGGACCCATTCTCCGCCTTTGAGAATACTATTGTCATCAGTGGGTGGATAGTAATCGCAAAGTGTAATACTACCTCGGTCTCTTCTCGCTATATACCAGCGTTGTGTGTAGTAGTTGCCCGAAGTCTCATCAAGATAGTCGCTAATCCAAGATGTCAAGTTGTAATCACTGAAGTTAAAAAGAGCGGCGACATTATCAGGTCCACCTGTTATTCTCAATATAGTTTGTCCGGCATTGTCTTCAAGCTGACCGAACAAGTCACTATAATGCTCGTATATGTCAATAATTCTGCTGACTTTTCCGTTCATTAACTCATGAAATGAGTTTTGTTGCAGCAAAGCATCACCTATATTGGTTATACCTGCAGTAGCAAGGCTGGCTCCCATACTATAGAGATAGTCAAGGTCTGCTTCCAAGTTTTCCTTAGTGAAATTATCTGGAATTTTGGCCATATCGTCAAGCAGACGTTGCCAATCTACATCACCTATCTTGCTGAGTTCAAGTATGGATGATATTTCTTCATTGACTTCCAAAAAGGCAATATCAGAAAATGAAAGAGTACTGTTGGTGACAATACTTTCAAACTGCATGCATAGCGATTTTGTATCATCGCATACTTTCATAATATAACTGAGCCAATGGATTGCAGTTTGCGGAGAGTAAAGCATTTCCTTGGCAACTATCCAAATCTTGGGGATAATTTTATATGCTACTAAATGGTATATCCTACGGTAGTAATAATTTTCAGTACTACTGCTCCACAACCCCAAGTCCGTAAGAGCTTTCCGTTCAAGAAATTTACTTGCAAATATGCCTGCAGCTGCCAGTTCTGAAGCTTTATAATGTTTCAATATGTCTTGTACCTGCTCATCATAATAAGCTTCAGCAACAGTACCTGTACCATATGCTGCCACCATTGCAGCCACCGTCTTAACATCAAAGTTTACGCTGTAATATTGAGCATAAGCCTGACGGGAAAATGCAATGATAAATACAAAGATGATGAGCTTCAAGTGTTTCATGCGTTCTGACTTTGAGAATGTGTAAGGTTCAATACTTTTCCTGCCTTATTGACTGTTTGCGCAAATGCGAGAGATTTACCGATTCCGGACTTTTCCCAGTCAGAGCAGTATCTTTTGATTGCTTCCTGATGACTGCATTGCAGTTCTGCCTTGTAGAGCTTCAGTGCTTCTTTTTCGGCCCTTTCCGTTGTGTATGTCATATAGCATTCATGCGGTTCTTCCACGCCATATACACCACTTGTAGTACCACGACGAATAAACACCTCACGAAAAAATGAACGACCTTCTTTGTTATCCAGACGGTTAATTGTAAATATCTTTTTACAATCAACATCGGTCAATCCAAGTATTGCCTTAATTGTATCAAAGCGTTCGCGAAATTTGCTCTGATCAAGCAGCATAACCACATCTGAGTTATTGATAATGGCCTCTTTGACTATTTCCGATCCGATAATATCTTGTATTTCCTGTGTGACAACACCGACACTTGCCCAGAATTTTCTGGCTGTCTTATACATAAACTTTATATATTCAGCCATAAGAGGGCTGGCTATAGCTTTCCATGCCTCTTCAATTACCAGGCATTTGCGATTCTTTTTTATTCTCATCTTTTGAAGGAAAACATCCATGATGATGAGTGTGACAAGAGGGAAAAGAAGAGGGTCATCTTTTATACTGTCAATTTCAAACACGATAAAAGTTTCATCAAACAGACTACTGTCCATATTTTCATTAAGTGTTTTATCGTGGTTTCCACCACGGTAAAAGTCTCTCATCATGTATCTGTAAGTGGAAATGTCTATTCCTGCAATGCTGTTCTCATTGCAGATGTCTGGGATGCGCTGTACTGAGTATTCGTAGAAAGTATTGAAAGAAAGTGATTCGACTTTCAACTCTTTCCGTCTACACTCAATATCATCTATTATTCTTTCAATACGGGAGGACAATACATCTTCATTCTCTGCAAGGTTGTGTTTCTTATTGCGTTCGTCAATCATGAGGCTTTTGCGCAGATCCTCTCTTTGAGGAGGGGTAAATCCATTAAAGCCGTTGAAATAGGTATCGTAATATTCGGTAATGACCTGTTCTATCAATCGGTCTTCCGTTTTTGTGACACTACCTTGGCTTCCTTTCCATATCAACAGTATAAGATTCTTCAAGAATCCGACTTTCTCTACATTCAATTCCTGACGATTGATACGGAATGGATTCATTGTAATAGGTTTTTCCTCTGTATAGGATATATATTTGCCACCAAGATATTCACACAGTCCTTCGTATGAATTACCGGTATCGACCATAACTATGTCTGTACCTTGCTCATGCAGTTGACGAACAACACTGTTCATGTGGAAACTTTTGCCACTTCCAGATGGGCCAAGACAGAAAAAGTTACTGTTGTCAGTCAATTTTTCTGTTCCTTCCTTGCCTGTGATATCTATGGCTACTGGTACACCTTGCCGGTCTGTATAATATATTTTTAGTGGCGTCAACTCACTGTGGAGAATACGTTCTTTGTACATCAAACACGCAGCTGCATCACTTAAAGTGAGAAAACGGTCATATTCCGGATTCATTCCGTAACAGTTTCCCGGGAATGAGTTAACAAACAATTCCAATTGGTTATAGGCTCTCTTAGAAATATGAATTCCCAATCTTGAAAAACTATTTTCCAAATGATTGGTACATTTATTTACATCTGAATCTGCCGACATGACTATGACGATGTTATAATGCGTATATACCAGTTGCTTGCTCTCTCTTGCAATGACTTCCTGGACACGTTTTATATCGTCTACGGCCATTTGATTACTGGGATTGGGCATACTGGAATGGCGATTCTTCTTTTTGTCTAGCATGGCTAATTCCCGTTTTTGGTTTGGGATAAAAAGAATCTGATTGTAAACCACAGCTTCTGTATTTGGTATGCTCGATACAGCAGAAATCAAGTCGACAGGCATACTGCTATTGTTGACTTCTACATTGGTGTACGGACGTATAACAGATGGCAAACTAATACTATCTACATCGACAAGACTATAGATCTTACATCGCTTGTCTCCCATAGAGATACATTCGTCATCAACCTTGAAATTACTCATAGGGATAAGCTTATCCTTAAAGTTCATCGCAAAGTATCTATCAACGTATTCGCTGACTTCTTGCTTGTTCAAGAACCTGACATGCACTCCGGCATCTTTCATTAGGTCATGCACCTTACGTATCTTTACAAGAAAATCTTTCCATTTCTTGCTGTCATAAGAAAAGAGTCTGCTTTTTTTGACCTCTTGGGTTATCGTAAGGTAACATTCACAATCGGTATAAGCTCTTCCAGTGAAATATTTGAAATAGGATGAAGAGAGAAATTCCATTTTCGCTTTATTATTTTCATCTGAAAATTGCTTTTTTACAAAAATATCCTGCTTGTGCATAGCATATCCTTCACCCAGGGTCTGCGCTATAGCTGTAAATAGTTGTGTAAATTCATAATAGGCATCAATATTGGCACAGTATTGCTGAACTGGATTCTCGACTTTCAACACAGCAGAGTATTCGCCAGTCTTGGTATATAACACCCCGATACCGCCAGCATCTTCTACCGAAAAATAAATGTCTTGGAATATTCGTTTGCGTTTGCCCCCAGTACCGAAGGTATAAACGGATATCGCCATACCTATGCACAATGCTAAGAACACAAGGATAATGTATGTGATCATTCTATTATTACGATTAAGGGCAGGCTTGCGTATATTCGGACAAGCCTGCCCAGTTCAACATTAAACAACAGCCATCATTGGTCAAAATGGTTTTCTTTACATCTTCTTGGAGTGGGCATATATGAAAACTCCTTGATCTTGTCGTTTACTGTGCAGTCCTTTGCGCTGCTTGAACAGAATCAATCCGGCTCCAATCGTTATGGCAATTGCCAATACAGCCAAACCTAAAATGAATCCTGCTATGCAGTAGGCTATTATAAAGCCGACTATTGCAGCTCCGATTGTACCTGCTGCCCAGTAAATATAGCGGCCCTGAATACCCATAAATTCAAGTGGACGCTGCAGCCCTTTGAATACTGGATAGACTGGATAATGTTCGTCATTATCTTTCATCACCCCATTTGCTATGACAGACCGAAAAACATAGGAAGTGCCTGAGCAGCAGCTATAAGGAAAATACAAGCGCCGACAATCATCATGATCTTTTTCTTGACATCTTGCTCCTCATTGTTCATGGCGATATAAACGGAGATTGCACCTACCACAGCTACAACACCGGCAATGGCATAACAGAGTTTTACCACAATCGGGACATATTTTGCAATTTCTTCACTGACTTGTGTCAATGCAGCTGTTCCTGCTGAATAGTCACCTGCAACATTCTGTGCCATCAATGATGTAGCACCTAACACCATCATAAGACAAAGCATCTGCGCTTTCTTTGGGAATGATAATCCGCTAAAAAATCTTTTTGTTTTTTGAAACATGTTCGCTTCTCTTTTAGTTTAATATTATTTTTTGTACTCGTGATTTCTTAAATGCGATAGCCGAAAAATGCAGGCAAGACAAGTGACGCCCCTATAATGAAAAGACAGGCTCCAAACAATGTGAGTACATGCTTGACAAAACCATCTTCACCAGAGTTCATCTTAATGTAAATCTGGAATGCTGAAATGACTGCAAATATTCCTGCCGCTGCATATATTATGTACTGCACATACATCATCATGGTCACCACGAAATCGTGCATCGATGCAAGCGCATCTGCTCCCCACGAATAGTTTACACTTCCACTCTTTGCAAATACAGAGCAGGGGATAAGCATAATATGTAGCACGCAGATTATTTTTATGACCTTGTGTCGAATCATAGTTCATCTATTACAGGTTTTGTAGTTATATCTACCTCAGATTTAGACTTTGCAGTTCCTTTTGTCAATAGCAATTTGTATAGTTCAGCTGCATTATAAGGGTTTGAAAAGGTAGCTTGCATTTCCTCCATATTTGCTTTGATCTTCTCATTCAGCTTCTCCACGACATCTTCTCGAGAACTTTCAATCTTGTTGTTAGACTGCTGTTCCTGACTACTGACATAATTGGTCTGGTATTCATTTTCACCGACATTGAAGCCTTCGTCGTTTTCAATGACATTGATACTTTCCTCTCCTTCAAGATCCGTCACGTCAAATTCCTCTTCATCGTTTTTTTTGACGCCTTTTGTACTATATAGATCCTTTGCTATCATCAACGTATAATAGAGGATATATACCACAGTAAGTATAATAGCGAAGATAAAGTATGCTTTCATGTGTTTAGTATGATTTTGAAATATGATTAAAATATGAATACAAAGGAAATACATTAATTTGACTCCTGGAAATATCTGTGCAGAAAGTGAGATATTCTTAACAAGAATTTTGTCAAATTCTAAAATCATACTCAAATATCATACTCTAACTGGATCTAAGCGGCTGTCTTGACACAAGTAAGCCCTCTGGAAAGGAGGGCTTACTTGCAAGAGAAGGGAAGAGGATTTTAGCGTCTTTTACCCAAAAGGTAATCATTCAAATCCTTATAGTCACGGTAGCGAACACTTTCATCAGAGACACGGTCGTTATATAATCCGACTATTGTTTCAAAAGTCTTTTGTCCTGCAAGGTCATTATCCAGATAACAATGGATAAAAGCATAATTTTCAAGTTCCGCCAAGCTTTTTTTTAAGTTGCCTACAGAATTCATTATTAGGAAATCAACAGGAAAATCGAGGCATAGGTGATAATCTCCTTTCTTATGAAGGGTCTGATAGGATAAGAAATCCATAAAACCCTCAAAGATACAAACATGCCCCTGAATGGCATCAGCAACATGATGAATCACAGTAATATCCTTGCATCTTATACACCCTTTGAAATAAGGATTGCGTACTTCATATCCACCTGATCTGTTTTCAAATGCTATGGAGAAATAATGCTTCTTATGTAAATCATAATGTGCCTCTTTGCAGTACTGTTTACCAATTGCCTCGTCAATATATCTCGAACGCAGATAAGATAGCAGAGCCAGTTGGCTCAAACATTCAATCCTGAGATTCTGCATATCGTCTTCTATTGGGCATGGCCTTGCATTTCTATGCTGCAATCTGCATACAGGAACACTTAGAGCATTTTCACTGATTCGTAACAATACCAGACTTATGCTGTCTGTTCTATATAACAATTTCCCTAAATCTATAAGATCTCCTCCGGCAGATATTCCGAAATCATACCACTCGTTTATGGCATCGTTGACTTTGAACGAAGCTGTTTTTTCATCCCTAAATGGAGAGAGATACCAATACTGATGTCCTTTTACATTTACTGGAGAATAACCAATGATTCTCAGATACTCCACAATTCTTATCTGTTTCGCGTCTTTTATATTCATGAATAGTCTGGTTCATTTATATATACCCACAAACTAAACCAAACGGTTAGAGGTGGAATGAGTTGTTATAAGAATAAGTACGACCGGCTTTTACGATGGCTTTATGTTCCATCAGAAATTTACATAGATTGACCAATGTATTTCTTCCTCTTGAATAACCAATGCTGTCATATCCTTTCTTTAATGCATCCAATAATGTTTGATAGCCATTGAATTCGTTACATTCAGAGAATGTGACTTCCAAAGCGGTACGGTGTAACTCTTCTGACATATCAACGAAAGAGGTAACTCTATCGCGCTTGTTTATCTTGAACTGATAGTCTTCGACCAAATGGGGCAGAGAATCTTCACCAATCATAAAAGCAAAGGGGACAAACTCTTTGTCTCGTATATGCATTGCCCTGACTTCACTGATTTTTCCGTTTTCCATATTTTTGGAGACCTGAAGAACAGTTTCGGCTTTGTTGTTTAACTCTGTTCCTACATGACCCCTTGTATTATCATCGCCTTTATTTAGGTGTAACACTGTATGGATATGCAGTTCATAATAACTTGACCACCGCATAAGCTCATTTATGATGTTAAGAGATTCACTTGGGCTGTTGATGTCATGGATCAAATCACGGATTCCATCTATAATAACAAGACCTATGTTCTGTTCCTCATGTAATGCCCAACTTATAATGTCCCGACGTTGCTCTGGTGTGTATTCTCTCAGAACAAAAAATTGAATACGGTCATTCTCTTGGTCTGTGGGCAAACCGGCCAGAGTAAGAATACGTTCAAGTACTTTATGGCAATGGCATTTACTCTGTTCCGTATCAATATATAGAATACGATTCTTGCATGGAGGCAGTTCCGCTTTATATTTCAAGACTTCCTTGCCTGAAAGTGCGGATGCAACAATAGCACTTACATTGAATGTTTTTTTACTTTTAGGCTTACCTGTTGAAGCACTGAAATTTCCTAATGTGGCTATTGTAACACCACCGACATGAACAATCTCCTGCGGAAATTCGTATTTTTCTGTAATATTGAGCTTGATGTATTGAAGTATAGATTTATATTTTTCCTCATCTATCCTTAAATTATTGGACATTATCAGATTCAATTCATTTTTCATAGTTTGTCACTTTGTTGTTTCTTTTTTGTTTGTTGGCCCTTTCCAGATTATATGCAACGATATTGGCCTGCTTTTCAAGCTCCTGGTTAGACAGACAAGGATTTCGTCTAATCCAATCGTTCAAATCAGAACGGAGGATGAATATGTTTTTCCCGTTAGGTTTGTACACCGTCAACTCTTTTGAAGAGGTTATCTTGTACACAGAGCTCTTGGAAATCTGGAGATAGGAGGCAACTTCATCAATACTAAGGAAGTCTTTTGCTGCGTATGCCATATCTTCAAGCTTTTCAAGGTGTGATAACAATTCATCCAATGAGCCAAAACGTTTGAGAAATTTCTCTACTCTCAGAATCTCTTTTTGAAACTGTTCAAGTGAATTACCTTCAAGGAGCGCTTTAAGTCCTTCTATTCTGGATAACAGTATTTCTAATTCCTTTTTTGTCATAGCGCAATCTTGTTAATAGTAGATGGATTATCTTCAACTTTTGACGGATTTCTCATCGCCCATTCACATAGTTCTTTTCTATTGAAAAAAATCATTTTCCCGTTTGGTTTGTAATGGGGGATTTGTTTAGATGACGTGAGCCTGTACAGATAACTTTCTGAAATTCCTAGAAAAGAGCAAACCTCAGATGACGACAAGACTTCTTTTGTTAGCCATAGTTCTTCTTTTAGCTGATTGACAGAGTTTTCAAGGGTGATTATTTTATCCACCTCATTGATTTTCTGTTCTAAAGTACGTATGCGCTCAATCGGTTTCTCCGTCTTCATGACAGAAACCATATCTTCCATCTGTTTTATACAGCTGGAATATCTTTTATTGCTGCTCATTATTTCTCGATGTTTCATTTGTTTTTAATTCTAGAGTTTTACATAAAAGGCTTTGCCCTCAAACGTAATCGATTACGGAGGGCAAAGATACATGAGTATGAAACATCGGAACATTGATACTATTGAGTATCAATATGATTCTCAACAAGAATATCAACAAAGTTCTCTATTCTTGTTTGTTTTCTCTGTCTTTGATTAACCGAACATACCCATCCACAACTGATAGGACTTTCTTGTTTTGCGGACTTAATGGCATATCTTTTATACGGTGTAGTGTAGAAGCCAGATCGTGCTTGTTGAGATACTTGTTCCCAGTTGAACTCAGTACATACTTTTCACGCTCAATCAAAGATTGCCAATTATATGGAATAATGTTATGAAAGGAAAGCCTGTCGAATACCAAGGCAAGACGAGAATTATTGCTTGAAGTGACTGTCCTCAGTTCACGCCGTTTATACCTTCTGATGGTTTCATTAACATCCAAAACTTCAGTAAACAAATTGACCTCATTGGCAAGACGCACAATGAGGTCAATAGTATGGTCATCGTATAAAGTAATCGTATTATCGCATACTGCATTTATGGTATCTGTTACCGAACCATCTGGTGTCATCAATTCCGGCAAATCGGACGCATAAAACTCGTTAAGGAGATTATTTATTGCCTGTTCATTTAGTAAATCGCAGTCGAAGTACCTGCGTACCATTTTCTCATGGTTTGTCAGAAGCTCTGCAACGATTCTATAGTTCTTCTGATGCTCATTTTTACTCCATGCGTCGGTGTCATCATGGTATTGGTTTGAGTTTATGAAATCAAGTGTAAACCTATGATAACTCTTTAACCTTGTCGGCACTTCTTCGGAGTATCTACTATAGGCAAGTCTAACCAACCGGAATAGCCCTTCTTTACCGGTATGCGCAGGTGTCCTTTGGAAACCACGCATCACTCTTTTCAAAAAGAGAGAGGTGCAAAGCATTAATCTTTGTCATTGTTGAGTGATTTTAAGTATTAATATTATGTGCGTCAGCAACCATATTAACAGATGCTTCAGCACTGTTGATGGCATCTCTATTGTATTCGTCGGCAATTTTTTTCAGTTCCATATTGTAGGGCTTTTCTCTTCTTATCAGTTTTATGCAATTTCCGTCAAGGCTGTTTCTATTAAGCTTTTTATTTCCTTGCAATCGGAAACAATATACGCATTTCGTCCATAAATCGTACGGATTGTCCACCTTAAATACTAAATAGGTAAAATAAATCAACGTACTCTGTCTATTCATCCATACAATAGGCTGAGTAAATTCAATTTCTTCAAAAATTCCTCTGAATGTATCATATGTGGTTTCAGGGGCAATGTATCCACCTTTCAACAAATCCGAATACAGTCTCTTTTTCCTTTCTTCTGGTCTTGAACTATGGAAAACTAATTTGCTTGTATGAATCAAACGTTCGCTACCAGACAGAGCAGGAGAGTCTATGTTATTAAATTTATCGCAAATAGATTTCAATCGCACATCGTAGTTGTCTACAAGTCCATGCCGCTTGATGTAACTATATCCTGAGAAAAAACAATTTCTGTGAGGAGACTTGCCTTTAATACTGAAACAACATTCACCTTTAATCCACAAATCTCTGCTATTATACTTATTGAAAGCCTGAAAAATATAAAAACCAAGTTGACGTTGCCCTTTTATCCATTCCACAGGTTTGGTGAAATCAGCTTTTCCTACAATACCCTTGAATGCTTCAAATGTTGTCTTTGGAGAAATGTATTTGTACTTTATCAAGTCCAGATACATTTCATTTACTTCTTCTGTATTTTGTGTAATGTAGAAGACAGTCACTTTATGCTGTGGAATCATATCAGAGAAATCTACTTCCGGATAGAGTGACATGGTTTTCTCATATTCCTCAGTCCTGTATCTGGGCATTTTACTGGTACTTATACGAGTGCCGCCCCATTGCTTCTCAAAGAATGTATATTGGTGTTTGAATTTGCAGATGGATGATACAGCATACGCAATAATCATAAGATGCATCACTTTCAGACCAGGTATGGGCTGATAATATTTATCCAGTATGCCGGCATCAACAGCTCTATCTAAAAGTCCGGCCACTTTTGCATTTGCCAATGGTTCTACCAGATATATATACTTTCCCTTGCGTTCATTGCTATTCTCATTGCAGAGTTCAATCAGTTCCCTTGACGTGAAGAAATAGTTCTCCAACACTTCAAGTACAGATGGTCTAATATCATTTCTGTGACTTCGAACATAACTTTCTACGGCATCGTTAAATCCCATGTTTCTGATCAGTTGTTCCAGATTTGGAGATTTATCCGTGAGTACATAGTCATAGATTTCTTCTATCCATGAGCTGAGGAAAAGAAGATCAGGCACAAAAAGGTCAAGGTTGACATTTCCGTCAACATCTATACAATGCTTGATTTCTCCAGTCAATCGAGTAATCTTGGCTATTTTTATAACGATGTCCTGTTTATTCATGATCTTTTGGTTGTTCTATCTCGGGTATAAGAGAAACTGCATTCTGCTTGTTTTTATCCAAAACTTTTGCGTAAATCTGCGTGGTTGAAATTTCCTTATGACCGAGCAGCTTCGATACAGTATATATGTCCGTACCCAAATCAAGCATGAGCACAGCAAAAGTATGTCTTCCGCAATGAAAAGTGAGGTCCTTATGGATACCTGCTTCCCATGCCCAACGCTTCAATTCTACAGATGTCCATGAACCATATGTGAAGCCGCTGAATACATTGTCATCAGGTTTTCCTCTTTCTCCCATGTATCTTTCAGCTTGTGGACTGATGTCCAGGTATTCCTGTCCGCCAGTTTTCTTTTGTCTGAAAACAATTCGCGTAAAGTCGCCAAATTTCTGGACTTCGCCCCATGTTAGTTTTTGGATGTCGCTTTTACGAAGTCCTGTAAGGCATGAAAAAAGAAAAGCTCTCTTCAATATGGGGAAGCGACATGAAGTGCTTGCCAATGTTCTGACTTCCTCTAAAGTCAAATAGTCGCGCTTACTCTCGGCGGCCTTGAACCCCTCAATTCCACGTAGTGGATTTACGGCGATAATTCTTTCATCAAAGGCATGATTTATACAAGCTCTGAGCTTATTGAAATATGACACCTTTGAATTTTGAGATAGACCCTGAAATGTATCACGTTCTCGACGGACCCCTGTTGTTCTTTTATAGACATCTTTCTCTACGTTTTCCAGAAAAGACTTGAACCCTGAAACAAATTCAGGAGTGACATCCCTGAAAGTTGTAGATTCATCACAATATAATTCCAGATATCTAAGACAGCTACGCCAGTTTCCCCAATTACCCTGTGACTCTGGATTCTTTCGTCTCTCTTCAACCATATTACGATAATATTCAAGGAAAGGAGTATCTTCCTTGAATTGTCTCGTAAAGGTGTATTCGCCGTTTTGAATCTCAATCGTCCGCTTTGCCTTAACAGCTTGTGCTGTTGCCAAGGTTTGGCGGTTCTGTTCTTTCTCTGCCGGAGTCTTTGCATCGAACAGATATAGTTTCAGATACTCTTTATGTCTCTTTCCATTCCGGTAAATGTCCAGATATAGACTTCTACTTCCGTTTGCCAACACTTTTTCTCGAAGCTTCACTGGTTCTTTCGGTTCAATCGTTTTCTTTGCCATGATGTCTTCTATTAAAGCGGTTATTTAATAGGGGACAATTTTGTCCCTCGGGGGACAGTTTTTTGTCCCTCGTTCCCCATACGGGGGACAAACTGGGGACAAAATTAGCGAAAAAATATCGAACCACATAGAAAACGCATATAAAAAGAGAAAAGCTTTGTAAAAAAATTAAATTACTGATTTTATGTAATTTGCAGCTTTGTATTTTCTCTTTTTATGGTTTTCTTTTCATTGGATTACTTTCCAATACAGAATGTCTATTTACCGATGCAGAAGTTTTTAAATATATTTTCAAGCACTTCATCATTAGTTACATCTCCCACAATATCTGAAAGATGGAAGATACATTGTCTTAAATCCTCGCTTACCAAATCTCCTGGTAGATCCGATTGTAATCCTTCCTGTACTCTATGAATGGAGTTCAGGGCTTGGACTAATGCTTCGTAATGTCTTGCATTTGTGATAATAATATCATTAAGACTGATTTCCGGCAAAGTAGCTGCTTGCACTAATTTCTCTTCCAAAGTGGTTATGTTTTCTCGTTTCTTAGCGGAAATAAATAACTTCTCCGTTTCAATATTGGCAAACATAGTTGCTAGTTCTTCTTTTTGTATGGGCAGTAACAATTCTGATTTATTGAACAGAATAATCAGTTTCTTACTTTGGCAATGCGGAAGAATTTCGGTTTGTAACTCTTCGAGCCGCCCTTTGACATCTGTAGAGTCTATCATCCATAAAATGATATGGGATTGTTCCATTTTTTTAAAAGTGCGCTTTATCCCTAGACTTTCAATGGTATCGGATGTCTGACGGATGCCTGCGGTGTCAATGAACCGGAAGGTAATGCCTTGTAAATTTATTGTATCCTCTATCACATCGCGGGTGGTTCCATGGATATCGCTTACAATGGCTTTTTCTTCATTTAGCAATGCATTCAATAAAGTGGATTTTCCAACGTTCGTTTCTCCGATAATCGCTACCGGAATACCGTTTTTGATGGCATTTCCTACGCTGAAAGAGTGTGCTAATCGTGCAATGACTTGTTCGATATGGGCAGCGAGTTCGTTCAGTTCACTGCGGTTGGCGAACTCCAATTCTTCATGGTCGCTAAAGTCCAGTTCCAACTCCATTAACGAAGTGAAGTGTAGCAACTGATTACGTAGTTCGGCAAGTTCTTTACTGAATCCACCGCGCATTTGGCTCATTGCCAAACGATGACTTGCAGCAGAAGAAGAAGCGATTAAATCAGCTACGGCTTCGGCTTGGCTCAAGTCCATCTTTCCGTTCAGAAAAGCACGTTGGGTGTACTCACCAGGCAATGCGGATCGGCATCCGCTCTGGATGAGGAGTTGTATTACTTGTTGTAAAATATAGGATGAACCATGACACATGATTTCTGTGCTGTCTTCACCGGTATAAGAATGGGGGGCACGGAATAAAGAAACCAATACTTCGTCGATAACTTCTCCTTGTGGAGAAAGGATTTTTCCGAAAGTAAGAGTATAAGGCTTTCGCTCGGTTAATGGTTTTCCTTGTACAGGGATAAATAGGTGTGAAGTTATTTCAATAGCTCTAGGACCGGATACACGGATAATTCCGATGGCTCCTCCTTGAGCGGTGGCAATTGCACAGATAGTATCTTGGTTTATCATTTTCATCTTAATAGTACAATGTTTTAGCTATGACGGCAGCTACTTTTTCCAAGTAGTAGCGGTCTATTTCATTAAAAGAGTTTAATACGTCGCTATCAATGTCCAACACTCCTTTTACTTGTTCATCAGCAAGGATAGGGACTACTATTTCGGAACGGGAGAGGGAGCTGCATGCAATGTGTCCGGGGAATTGTTCCACATCAGGTACTATCAGTGTACGAGATTCAGCCCATGAAGTTCCGCATACTCCTTTTCCTTTGCGGATGTGGTAACAAGCGACACTTCCTTGAAAAGGACCGAGAATGAGTTTATCATTTTTGACTAGATAGAAACCTACCCAAAAAAAACCAAAGGCTTCATGAAGGGCGGCACAGGCATTGGCAAGAACACTAACTTCTTCCTTTTCGTTCGAAATTAGAAGCTCGAATTGGGGTAGGAAGAGGCTGTAGCGTTCTTCTTTATCAGTAGTTGTTTGTTTGAAATTGGCTTCCATCTGTAGTGATTATATTCGTTCTAAAACTTTTTTTATCAGTTCGTCAATAGAATTTTTATATCCTGTGTTGGCTTCCTTTATTAATCGGTTAGCAATAACCATACATACAGTCATCGCTTTGTGACCCATTAAGCGTGCAAGCCCTGCAAGTGCAGAACTTTCCATTTCGAAGTTAGTGATATGGTACCCCTCATATTCAAATTGTTCAATTTTCTCATTTTGTTTGGGATCGGCCAAAGGGATACGGAGCTCCCGTCCTTGTGGTCCAAAGAAGCCTCCGGCTGCGATAGTTACCCCGCGAATCATATCATTTTGTGCGATGCGGTCAATGAGTTCTTTGTCTGCATTAATAACGTAAGGATGTGCGATGCATACATTGCCTTCCCAACCCATATAATTGATGAATGCTTGTTCCATTTTGAGATCACATACTTCATTACGGCCGGCATAAAAATTAAGCAATCCATCAAAACCGATAGACTTTTCTGAACAGATATATGTACCTACAGGAGTATAAGGTTGCAAACCTCCACAAGTACCTATGCGTACTAGTTGCAGTTGGCGTAACTTATCTTTCTCATAACGGCTTTTAAAATCGATATTAGCCAAAGCATCCAATTCGTTCATTACGATATCTATATTGTCGCAGCCAATACCTGTAGAAACTACCGTAATACGTTTATCTTTATAGGTTCCGGTAATGGTCTTAAACTCACGACTTTCTACTTCACACTCTATGGTGTCGAAATGGGAAGCTACTAAAGCTACACGACCCGGGTCACCCACAAGAATTATTTTATCTGCTAGTTGTTCCGGCTTTACATGAAGGTGAAAAATAGAACCATCAGGATTGATAATCAATTCAGATTCGGCATAATATTTTTTCATGGCCATTGCTTTTAATTGTTTTTATAATAAATATTTTTTCAAAATAATAGAAGAAGATCTATGGATGCATACATTTGATATCTTTTCGGAATATCGGGTAACTTCATGAGAGCTTGCTTCTATGGTAGATATAATCAGTACGTCCTAAGTTATTATTTGCTTAACGGTTCATTGCCGAAACTTGTTTCGGGTTTTGCAATATTTTCGCGCATGGAGGTATCTGCCTGTATATTTTTCATACGATAATAATCCATGATGCCTAGATTGCCACTACGAAATGCTTCAGCCATGGCTTTGGGTACTTCAGCTTCTGCTTGGATTACGTTGGCGCGTGCTTCTTCGGCTTTCGCTTTCATTTCCTGTTCCAGTGCGACTGCCATGGCACGACGTTCCTCAGCCTTGGCTTGTGCGATATTTTTGTCTGCATTAGCTTGATCAATTTGCAAGGCTGCACCGATGTTTCTACCTATATCTATATCCGCAATATCGATTGATAGAATTTCAAAAGCTGTTCCGGCATCCAAGCCTTTGCGGAGTACCAGTTTGGAGATTGAATCCGGATTCTCCAATACCGATTTGTGGTTCTCGGACGATCCGATAGAGGATACGATACCTTCGCCTACACGTGCCAAAATGGTGTCTTCTCCTGCGCCACCTACTAATTGACGTATATTAGCGCGTACGGTAACGCGTGCCTTGGCTATCAATTGGATACCATCTTTTGCTACGGCAGTAACAGGAGGAGTGTCAATTACTTTCGGATTGACAGACATTTGCACGGCTTCAAATACATCACGACCTGCCAAGTCAATTCCTGTTGCCATTTGAAAAGAAAGTTCGATGTTAGCTTTAGAAGCGGAAACCAATGCGTGTACCACTTTTTCTACGTGTCCGCCTGCCATATAGTGTGCTTCCAGCTCGTCGCGAGTGATAGTGCTCAAACCGGCTTTATGCGCTTCAATCATTGCCGGGACGATGACGTATGGCGGGACATTTCGGATGCGCATTAAGAATAACTGTATCAATGAGATGCGTACACCTGATACTTTGGCTGAAAGCCAAAGGAAGAATGGTACATAATGAAAAAATAATATTACAAAAATAATTCCACCTCCAATGAGAATGAAGGGAAGATAGTTGGGTTCAATCATGGTAATTCGTATTTTAGTGTGAATATTTATGTTATTTGAGTTTACGTACAATGACCGTATTTTCTACGATACGCTCTACATAGATAGGTGTTTTTTCATCTATCAGTCCGTCGGCAGAACGGACTTCTATAATATGTCCGCTTATCTCAGCATTACCGATCAAGGCTAGACGAGTAACTGTGATACCTTTGTTACCGACTTTAATATTCAATCCTTTCAATGGGTTGATTTTATAGTCGAGGCTTTTCTTTAAAGATAGTTTATCCATTGTCTTGGAATGCATAAACCACGCGGTGATACCGATACATCCCACAGCTGAAACTGCCAGTGTAAGAAAGCCTGCTTCCGGCCCTAAAGCGGAAAAGGCATAATAATTAGCATACAAGATACAAATAACTGACGCTATTCCGGCAATACTAATACCTGGAATAAGGAATACTTCTACAATAAAGAGAAGTAGACCGGCCAATATTAGAGCGATGATAATAAGTGCTTCCATTTTAGCTTGTATTAGTGTTTTAATTTCTTTATCTCTTCGTTTCGTACGTTCAGAGTAAGCTTTTCAATTTCTTTCAAAAGCTGTTCGGTCCGTTTTTCTAAGTCAAGTATGCCGGGAGCGAGGGCTTTCTTTTGTGAACGATTGCTTTGAGCATATTGCTCTCGTTTCTCTTCAAGATTTTTGGAGAGCATATCATAATCTTTTTGCTTCTGCATCACTTGTTGGTATGCGGCTCGTGCAGGGGTGGAGCGGAAATCATTGAGAGTGTGATAGACAGTGGAATCATCTATTATAAATAAAAAGTCTCCTTCCTTCTTTTCCGTATCTTTGGCATATATCAGGGCAGCTAACTTTTGTTTGGCAATACGTACTTTATCTGTATCTTTCCAAGTGGTTCGGATAGAACGCAAGCTAGCTGCCTCTTTAAGTGTTGTCGGGTCAGTATTTTCATAATCGTATACTACCTTCGTTTCATTTGGAACAAAAACATAAATACAGACCTTGTCTTCAGGTTGATAGCGGTCGGATGCAAACCATCCTAAATTATTTAATTCATCAATGACATACATATAATCATTGGCCGGTGAATTAAAGGGCATTCCAATATTATCCGGTCGTAAGTAGCTACTACTTTCTGAGTCATAGCGAGTAACAAATATGTCATATCCACCCAACGAGCCTTCTCCATCAGAAGCATAATATAGTGTTACTCCGTCTGCCATCAGATAGGGGTAGTTGACATTTCCCTGTTCATTCAGGGTATTTAAAGGTTCCGGATCGCTCCAGTTATTTATCAGCTTTATGCGTGAGTAAAGTTGCATTTTTCCATCAGGGTCTTGATCACCATAAATTATTTTATTACCCATTTCTGACTGGTAAATAGTGCCTGCGATGGAGTTGTCTTGATGTAAAGTACCTGATTCACGACTCACTTTATATGCTTTCAGAAATTCGTTCTTGTCTACCACAAAGCTATCTATTACGGCTACGTCTTCCACACCCTTAATCATGCGTGCGCCTTGTTTGATAATTTCTAATTCGGATTCAGCTGCTTCGGTTGGTCGTTTTTTCTTTTCCAGCCATTCGATGTGTTGCTCGTAGTTGTCCACTGCATCTTCGAAGCGGTACATATCATAATATAGCTTTCCCAGATATTTGAATGCATCAATCACTTTGCGTGCCGCACTTTTCTCCAGATAGGGTTGTGCTTCAACTTTTTCTCCGGTTTCATAGCAGCAAGCACCATACCAATAATTATAATTGGCATTGGATGGGGCCTTTTTCACCAAACTCTGAAACACAGGTTTGGCCTTTTCAAATTCTCCTTCAAGGAAAAGTTTTTTAGCTTGTTCGAGGTTTTGCGCCATCATGCTGCTCGTCAGCCCTAAGGCAAACAGGCAGGCTATGTATCTTTTGCGTATCATTTTATCTGCAATATTTGTACTATTCTAAATTCAAAAATACAATATTTATTGGAATTATGCCACTTTACTTCATTCTATTTTATGAAATCTTCCATAAATCATTCTTTTCATGTATTTTTGTGCCCGATTTCTAAAAACAGATATGGCACAATTTACGGAAGAAGATAAAATAATGCGCCGTGTGGAGCAACGCTTTAACAAGGGGATGGTGAAATATCGTCTTATTGAAGATGGAGATAAGATATTGGTTGGTTTGTCCGGAGGTAAAGATTCGTTGGCGTTATTGGAATTGTTGGCAAAGCGTTCTCGTATCTTAAAACCACGCTTTACGGTTATGGCAGTACACATTGGCATGACGAATATTCCTTATCAGTCCGATTTGGAATACTTGAAGAATTATGCTGAGGGTTTGGGAGTGCCATTTGTGTATTTTGAAACATCGTTCGATTTGTCAACTGATACTCGTAAATCTCCGTGCTTCCTTTGTTCGTGGAATCGGAGGAAGGCTCTTTTCACAGTTGCTAAAGAGCATGGATGTACTAAGATAGCATTGGGGCATCACATGGATGATATTTTGGAAACATTGTTGATGAATATCACTTTTCAAGGGGCATTTGGAACTATGCCGCCTCGGTTGGTGATGCGTAAGTTTGACATGACTATCATTCGTCCCATGTGCTTGGTGCATGAGTCTGATTTGTCAGATATGGCTCGTGTTCGGGGGTATCGTCGGCAGATAAAGAATTGTCCTTACGAAAGCCAGTCAAATCGTTCGGACATGAAAGAGGTGTTGAAATCTTTAGAGAAATTGAATCCCGAGGCACGTTATAGCTTATGGGGAAGTATGACAAACATACAGGAGGATTTACTTCCTGATAAAATAGATTAAGAACAAAATGGTATCTCAAGGTATTTATTCAATCATTTTATTGATTTTTTCGAATGTGTTCATGACTTTTGCATGGTATGGGCATTTAAAGATGAAACAGGAATTCAGTTGGTTTGCGGCACTTCCATTGATTGGCGTGATTGCTTTTAGTTGGGCGGTTGCTTTTTTTGAGTATTGTCTTCAGGTGCCTGCCAATCGTTTAGGCTTTCGCGATAACGGAGGGCCGTTTGATATCATGCAGTTAAAAGTAATACAAGAAGTGATTACGTTAGCCGTGTTTACTCTATTTTCAGTTTGGGCTTTTAAAACGGAACTGAAGTGGAATCATTTAGCGGCTTTCCTTTGTCTGGTTTTGGCCGTTTACTTTGTTTTTAAGAAGTAGTGAGTCAGAAGATTCCACTACTCCCGGGTAGAGCCTTTCGGCTTGTTTACGCAGAAGTTCCATCATTAGGGTAGTGTCTTTCTTTACGGTATCCTGCAGGGTTGGTATATAGTCCATATAGCTTTTCCAGGCATTGGCATGTTTGCGGTTGCGTTTGATGGCACGTCCTCGTGTGGTAAGGTTTTCATAAAGTAATTTTTCGGCATCGAAAGTATATGTTGCTCCTACGCTGACTTGAATGGCATTGTTATTTTTGCCGGTAAGTATAACACGTTGTTCCCTTACATCATATTTGATTGCGCTGTTTACATTTAACACCATGGATATTTTCAGTTCTTTCTCATTGGTGATAATCGGATCATTTACCGGGTCTTCATCCCATCTTGTATAGGGGGTGTAAGGGGTAAAGCGAACATATTGGGGTTTTATCCATTGGGTGGTATCTCCAAAGTTTTTGGGTAAGGCATCTAGAAATTTCATCCATGGTTTGTCTTGAGATATCATCGGACTTCCTTGGATGGCATCCTTAGTCGGTTTAAAGTCAAAATGAATTGATTTTACAGCTTCTTTGTTGATGATTAATTCTTCCTCTCCATTTAACAATTGCTGTAAACGGAGAGAATCCTGTTTGCTCCATTGTGCTTGTGCTGTCAGTGCCGCTAAGGTACAGAGTAATATGCTGAGACTTACCCTTTGGGTCATTTGTTTTCTCTTTATACGTGATTATATGTTGGCAAAAGTAACTAGGAGTAGCTATAATACCGGTTAAATCAGCGTTATTATTTGTTTATTACCCGGAACGTTTAAGAATTATTTAGTTAATGATGGTATATGTTATGATTAGACACAGATTTCACGGAATGGAGAATAAGTTCATGCAAATCCGTGTCTTCTGTGTCTAATGTATCTGTTATTTCTGCTGAGTTAATTGTGCATGCATGGCGGCAGCGGCTCTGCGTCCGTCGCCCATTGCCAGAATCACCGTTGCTCCTCCGCGAACGATATCTCCACCGGCATAGATAGTCGGGATGGATGATTGCATATTATCGTTTACAGCGATAGTTCCTTTACGTCCCAATTCCAATCCTTTGATAGAGCTGGGAACGATCGGGTTGGGAGATACGCCCACACTGACAATAGCCATGTCTATATCGATGGTTTCTGTTGCTCCCGGAATGGCTACAGGACTGCGGCGACCCGAAGCATCTGGTTCACCCAATTCCATCTTTTGCAATACTACTTGTTTGACGCGCCCTTTTTCGTCAGCGATGTACTCAATGGGGTTGTGGAGAGTCATGAATTCCACTCCTTCTTCCTTGGCGTGTTTTACTTCTTCCAAACGTGCCGGCATTTCTTCCTCTGAACGGCGGTAAATAATCATGGCGCGCTCTGCTCCCAAACGGCGGGCGGTGCGGACAGAGTCCATGGCAGTGTTGCCTCCACCGATAACGGCTACATTCTTTCCAAATACCACCGGAGTATCAGAATCATCGCTGGCTGCATCCATCAGATTTACACGGGTCAGGTATTCATTGGAAGACATGATGTTGATGGAGTTTTCCCCCGGAATGTTCATGAAGTTGGGCAGGCCGGCGCCTGATGCGACAAATATACCTTTGAAACCTTCGGCTTCCAAATCTTCCACACTGATGGTTTTGCCTACAATGCAATCTTTCATAAAGGTGACACCCATCTTTGCCAAGTTATTGATTTCCACATCTACAATCTTGTTGGGCAGGCGGAATTCAGGGATGCCGTATTTCAATACGCCGCCGATTTCATGTAATGCTTCGAATACGGTTACTTCATAGCCCAGCTTGGCCATATCTCCGGCAAAGGAAAGTCCTGCAGGACCTGAACCGATGACGGCTATCTTGATACCGTTTTTTTCTGCTATGTGTGGGACGGATATTTGCCCGCTTTCACGTTCGTAATCAGCTGCAAAACGTTCCAAGTAACCAATGGCAACAGCTTCGTGTCCGGCTTTCAAATGTGTACATTGCGATTCGCATTGTTTTTCTTGTGGACAAACGCGACCACATACAGCCGGCAGAGCACTGGTCTCTTTCAGAGTTTTTGCAGCTTCGAGGAATTCTCCGCGTTCGATGTTTTTAATGAATTTAGGAATATTGATTCCTACCGGGCAGCCATTCATGCAAGTCGGGTTGGGGCAATCCAGACAACGCTTGGCTTCCGTTATGGCTTGTTCTTCGTTCAGTCCCAAGTTTACTTCTTCTTTACGGCTATGCGAACGGTATTCTGCATCCAGCTCATTCATCTTGACACGGGGAATGGCCATGCGTTCTTTGGGTTTCATCGCTTTGCGCAATTCTGTACGCCAAGGGGCATCACGTCCATCAAGTTCCTTGGTCGCTTCGCAAGTTTCGGGTTGTTTGTCTGTATCCAGTTTATGAATTTCTTCCCTTTCAATCTCTTTGAAAGCTCCCATACGTTTTAGCATTTCATCGAAATCCACTTGATGTCCGTCAAATTCAGGACCATCCACGCATACGAAGCGTGTTTTGCCTCCCACGGTGATGCGGCATGCACCACACATACCTGTTCCGTCCACCATGATGGTGTTCAGAGATACATCGGTAGGTATTTCATATTTCTTAGTCAGCAGGCAGACAAATTTCATCATGATGGCGGGACCGATGGCGAAGCATTTGTTTACTTTTTCGCGTTTTATCACTTCTTCTACACCTTCTGTCACCAGTCCTTTACGACCATATGAGCCGTCGTCTGTCATAATGATTACTTCGTCAGAACTTTCACGCATTTCTTTTTCGAGAATAATCAGTTCTTTGCTGCGTCCTGCCAATACGGTGATGACACGGTTTCCGGCGGCTTTTAATGCTTGGACAATAGGAAGCATTGGGGCAACGCCGACTCCTCCTCCGGCACAGACTACGGTTCCGAAGTTTTCGATGTGGGTAGCTTTTCCCAATGGACCTACAACATCAGTGATGTAATCACCCTCATTCAGTTCGCAAAGACGGGTAGAGGAGAGTCCTACCTCTTGCACTACCAATGTGATGGTTCCTTTTATGGGGTCTGCACCGGCTATGGTCAGCGGCATACGTTCGCCTTTTTCGCCTACACGGACGATTACAAAGTGTCCTGCTTTGCGAGACTTTGCAATAAGAGGAGCCTCTATCACCAGCTTAAAGACCTTTTCTGAGAAATGTTCTTTTGAAATAATCTTATTCATTTTGCTATACTATAAGTTAGTTGTTCTTCTTGCTTGGATATCAATTTGATAATTGTTTGCAAAGTTATGATTATATTTTCTAACGACAAAAGAAAAGCCACCCTTTTATATGGGTGGCTTATGCTATATGACTAAGTCTTGTTATTGTATATGAAATTTGTAACCGATTACACCATAGTATATCAGTCAATCATGTCAAATCCACAATAGGGAACCAATGCTTTGGGGATACGGATTCCTTCGGGAGTCTGATTGTTTTCAAGCAGTGCAGCAACGATGCGCGGCAATGCCAATGCTGAACCGTTCAATGTATGGCAAAGTTCGGTTTTCTTGTCTGCGTTGCGATAGCGGCATTTCAGACGGTTAGCCTGATATGTGTCGAAGTTTGAAACGGAGCTGACTTCCAACCAGCGTTTCTGTGCTTCCGAATATACTTCAAAATCGAAGCAAAGAGCAGCTGTAAAACTCATATCACCGCCACAAAGACGGAGAATACGATAGGGGAGTTCCAGCTTTTGTAATAGACCTTCTACGTGATTCAGCATTTCCTGATGTGATTGTTTGGAATGTTCGGGCTTGTCAATGCGGACTAATTCTACTTTGGAGAATTCGTGCAAGCGGTTCAGGCCGCGAACATCTTTACCGTATGAGCCGGCTTCACGACGGAAACATTGAGTGTATGCACAATTTTTGATAGGCAATTGCTTTTCATCCAAAATAACATCGCGATAGATGTTTGTCACAGGCACTTCGGCAGTGGGAATCAAATATAAATCATCTACTTCGCAGTGATACATCTGTCCTTCTTTGTCAGGCAATTGTCCGGTTCCATAACCGGAGGCGGTGTTGACAACCGTCGGAGGCATAATTTCGTCATAACCGGAAGCACGTGCTTCGTCAAGGAAGAAGTTTATGAGTGCGCGTTGCAAGCGTGCTCCTTTACCCTTATATACAGGAAAACCGGCGCCGGTAATTTTTACGCCCAAGTCAAAATCGATTAAGTCATATTTCTTGGCAAGTTCCCAATGGGGAAGGGCATCTTTAGGGAGCTCGGTTTCCATACCTCCCATCTTTTCCACTACGTTATCTTCGGCCCCAAAGCCTTCGGGTACTTCATCATAGGGAACATTGGGGATGGTATAGAGCAGATTGGTCATGTCTTCTTGAGCTTGGTCCATTTCGGCTTGCAGGGTTTTGCTGATTTCTTTGATTTCAGCAACGCGTGCTTTAGCTGTTTCTGCTTCCTCCTTTTTGCCTTCTTTCATGAGCAGACCGATGGATTTCGAGATAGAGTTGACCTCTGCCAGATTTTTATCTAATTGATTCTGTGTATTACGTCTTTTATCGTTAAATGCAAGCACTTGTTCAATGGTTGCTTTTGCATCTTTGAAGTGCTTTTTTTCCAATCCGCGGATAACTCCTTCCGTGTTGTCGGTAATTTGTTTAATAGTAAGCATATCTTTTACTCTTTTTGATATTTCTTTAATTAGTGGACAAAGATAGATAAAAAAATGGTAAGGTGTATGAGTTATTCGTTACTTTTGCATTTGGATTTAATATGAAAATGAACGGAAGATGAATTATCTTGAAATAGTGGGTACTCTTGTCGGGCTGCTTTATTTGTGGTTTGAGTACAAGGCAAGCATTTGGTTGTGGCCTGTGAGTGTCATTATGCCTGCCATTTATATAGTTGTGTACTATCAGGTGGGGCTGTATGCAGATTCGGGTATCAGTGTTTATTATTTGCTGGCGGGTATCTATGGCTGGTGGGTATGGTTGAGGCATGTTCCCGGCAGGCAGGAGAAATTGATTACTTTTACTCCTCGCAAGTTGTTTATGCCTTTGTTTGTTGTTCTATGCCTTGTGTTTGCGTTGATAGGTGGGATATTGGCAACGTATACAGACAGTACAATACCATGGTGGGATAGTTTTACTACAGCTTTAAGTATTATAGCTATGTGGATGTTGGCACATAAATATGTGGAGCAATGGTTGGTGTGGCTTGTTGTAGATATTATATCTTGCGGGTTATATCTTTATAAAGATCTTTATTTTACTTCCTTTCTTTATGGACTTTATGCCGTGATAGCTTTTGGGGGGTATCTAAGGTGGAAACAATTAATGAATGTAACAGAATGAAAGAATATAAATTACCGGAACAAATAAATATACCTCAAACTATTATATTGGCAGATGGAGACTTCCCTTCTTCTTCTTTGGCTAAGGAATGGTTGAGGGAGTGTCCTTATGTGGTTTGTTGTGACGGGGCGGTCAACACATATCTTCGCTTTGGGAAGATGCCGGCTGCTATTGTGGGTGATGGTGATTCATTATTGCCGGAGATAAAGGAACGCTATGTTCATCTCATTCATCGTGAAACGGAGCAGGATACGAATGATTTGAGTAAGGCATTTCGTTTCTGTCTGTCTCAGGGAAGGCGGGATATTACGATTATGGGGGCTACCGGTAAGCGGGAAGATCATACTTTGGGAAACATCAGTCTGCTTGCTGACTATATGGAGCAGGCAGAAGTGAGGATGTTGACTGATTATGGGCTGTTTATACCTATTAAAGAAGATAGCGTGTTTGAATCTTTTCCGACTCAACAGGTTTCTGTTTTTAATATGGGGGCTACGGAACTTTCGGCAGACGGCTTGGTTTATCCTCTTTCTGCTTTTACGAATTGGTGGCAGGGGACATTGAATGAAGCTATCGGCAATCGGTTTATTATTCATGTACACGGCAAAGTGCTTGTTTTCAGGGTAATATGATTCTTTTTTAAAGATTTCAATGCCTTTTTGGGAATTACCCGTAAAATAGAGAGGGCTTGCTTCATTCCATGTCGGAAAGCATGCTTTTACACGTACGTCCGCATGGAGCTTCACATACGTATGTGTAAGGCTGCGCATACGTCCGTACAGGCTCATACGTACTAACGTGAAATTATGTACTTCCAAAAAGACAAAGACGTTTTGTAAAAAGAGCAAGAGCTTTCTCAAAAAGATAATGGTCTTTTAAAAAAAGAAAAGGAGCTTTTTCCAAAAGATAACGAGCTTTTTTAAAAACACTTTGATCTTTTTTACCCTTTGTCGGGACTTGGTAAGCCGTTGGAAAGGCTGATACATAAAGGGCACTTCCGGAAGTTATCTGAAGAACAGGGTGAACTTTTAAGAGTAAAAGCTCTTCTTTATGGTTTGGCAGGTGAGCCAATAACAAAGTCCGGGCTTTGTACATAAAAAAAAGATTGTGTCAGTATTTTGACACAATCTTCTTTTTAATTCTTTTTTTTGTAGGGGACCGCATTATGCTTCCACAGCCGGAATGATAGATACTGATCTCTTATCTTCACGACCTACTTTAAAACATACTGTACCATCTACCAAAGCGAAAAGAGTGTGGTCACGACCCATACCGATGTTGTTGCCCGGATGGAATTCTGTACCTCTCTGACGAACGATGATGTTTCCTGCTTTACAAGCTTGTCCACCAAATATCTTAACGCCTAATCTCTTACTTGCTGATTCACGGCCGTTCTTAGAACTACCTACACCTTTTTTATGTGCCATTTCTTCTTAAATTTTAAATGATTAAGCAATAACTTGTTTAATAGTTAACTCTGTAAACTGCTGACGATGACCGTTCAGTTTTCTGTAACCTTTTCTTCTCTTTTTGTGGAATACGAGTACTTTGTCGCCTTTTACCAGCGGAGAAACTACTTCACAAACTACTTTAGCACCATCAACAGTAGGAGCACCTACAGTTACTGTTCCATTGTTGTCTACCAACAAAACTTTTTCAAACTCAACAGTTTTTCCGCTTTCTGCATCCTGAATGTGGTGTACAAACAGCTTTTTGCCTTCTTCAGCTTTGAACTGCTGACCGTTAATTTCTACAATTACGTACATGTTATTTTTATATTAAACGGGTTTTCTCCGTAAGGTGGACATCATCTCTGAAGTCTCTTTTCGACCTCCACGGACTAAATCGGGCACAAAATTACTGATATTATTTTGAACTTCAAAAACTTTCTGCTCTTTTTTTATTCAAATCATATACTCATCTTTTTAGTATCGCCTATCTGAGGTAGGCAATTGTTGCAAGTAATGTGATGAATAAGGTTGCCGCCAATAGCATAATCAATGCACAATAGCAGAACATGACGGTAGTTCGTTTGAAGCTTTTCCACCATGATAGGTTGAACAGCTGCCGATAGTCCCATACGAACAGGAGGAAGATGGCTTCATAGCTCAAATCGAAGATGTCATTCAGGTGGGCTTCCCGGGTGAAAGGTAGGATGAGAAGGGATATCCAGAGTATCTGACAGGCAATATATACCTGTGCAAAGAATTGTTCGGTCAGGTTAAACCGATGACCGACAAGAGATTTGCGGAAACTCCATCGGCTTGCCAATGTGAAAACCGGTAGTAAAAGCAGTATACTGAAAGCTTTATTTCCATGAATCCAACTTCTCATTAAATTGTAAACGGCTGAAATATATTTGTTTTCGCTTAGGAAGTTCTCTTTATATTCGTCTAATGCTACACCGACAGCTATACCGGCCTCTGTTAAATCGTCAACAATGTCATCGTTGTCGTCGGTTGCGGTTCTTGTATTATCCGGCTTGTCTTTCAATTTTACGTTTATTTTATCTTCCATGGTGATGTCGGTATCCGCTATTCGGGCGCTGTCGGCATAGAGCAGACTTTGTCCCAAATATATCCGGGCACTGTCTTTGATGGCATATTCTTTCTGCTCTTTGATATTGTCTATCAGTTGTTCGTATGTGGGAGTCTCTTTGTATTCTTTATCTCTGTTTTTCAGTGCCTCCGGGTCTATCAGCTGGACAAACATGATATAAAGGGCAGCCAGTACAAACAGGCTTTGGAATGGTTTGAAGTAATGCACTCGTTTTCCATCTATATAATCTCTTATCATATATCCGGGACGGTAGAGAAATTCCAGCAGGTTGCGGCTGAATCCATTATCGATATTGAAAAATCCGCTTAATATGTTCTGGAAGGCGTTGCGAATAGTGAAGCGTGGCGTATTTTGTGTCTGTCCGCAATCGGGACAGAAGTTGCCTTGAAACGTCTTTCTGCAGTTCTTGCATGTGTGGGGTTGTTGGTCTTTGGGCAGTTCTTTCTTCCCTCTGATTTGTTTTTGATGAAGAAGCCGGTAATAGATGAGGGCTTTATGGGGCACCAACCGCTGAAGAAGGGGAGGCGTGGTCTCCTTGTTTATCAGCGGCAGCAGGGTGAGGTCGGGCAGAATCTGCCGGTGTCGGTATTCGGCAAGTTCTTCGCGCGTGGTCATGCCGTTCAGTACGCCTACGAAGTCTACTCCGGCTAATAGGGCGGTTTGTGCGTCGATGATGCTGTCACCTATATATAATGTGTCTTTTTTCTTGCGATGCAGGCAGCGTAGTGCTTTCAGAAGTCCTTGAGGGCTTGGCTTTGCCTTTTTCACATCCTCTCCGCCGATGATGATGTCGAAGAATTTGTTTGGGAAATGCTGGTCCACCATTTCATGGATGCGGTAGCGATATTTGGTGGAGATGATACCAATTTGGGCTCCTCTCTTTTTCAGGGCTTTCAGCACTGCAACGGTTTCGGGGAAGAACTTGGTATTGGCGGTCATATGTATGTCCGCTTCTTTCACATATTCTTTTTTATAGGAGATGAGTGTATTTTTGTCGGTGATGCCGGTCAGGATGCTGAATGAGTCTTCAAGTGTTTTTCCGATGGTGCGTTTGATACTTTCATCGGTTACATTGGTGTGTCCGTGGCGTGTTAACACATTGCGGAAGCAAATTACGATTCCACGTGATGAGTCGGCCAAAGTATAGTCGAAGTCAAATAAATAAGTCTTGTATTCCATTTTGCGCTTTTCAGGCAAAGATATGGAATTAATAGATGAATTTTAAAATTTTTCGGAGGAAATAATTGTTTATTTTATACCGGATACCCGACCGCCTGAAAGCCAGTGCTTGCGATAATACTCTTCATTCAGGCTACTGACAATCACTCCGCGACTGGTACTTGCATGGATAAATTTATTATCTTTCAGGTAGACTCCCACGTGGCTGGCAGTTCTTTTCTTGCGTCCGTTGTGGAAAAACACCAAGTCTCCTTCGCGTAGTTTGCTTTTGCTTACCTTACGGCAGTTTTTGGTACGCTGGTCGTCAGAGTTGCGTTCCAACTTCTTGCGATAGACTTTTTTGTATAAATGCGAAGTCAATCCCGAACAGTCTATGCCTCTTTTATTGTTGCCTCCTCCTCGATAGGGAACTCCCAACCACTTTGCTGATTCTACATACAACCGATGGTTATCTTTCATGTCTATATCTATGTTTAGACGTATAGAGGCACGTGCCAGTTCTTTGTAGTTATAGCTTGGGGCAGATGTGCCACATGAAGCCAGTAGTACGGCTAGTATGTTCAGTATCAGCAAATGGGAGAGGAGTTTCTTCATTGTTCTATTCTTCTTTTATATTAAAATAGTCTTCCAATTCTTTTTCGGCAGAGTAATCGTGATTATCAATGTCACGAATAATCTTTCCGTTTTCAAGTAATGCGATGCGTGGACAGATATCGACTGTATGATTCAGGTTATGACTTGAAATCAGAATAGTCGCTCCGGTTTCTTCATGGTAGGCTTTCAGGATATGTTTGATTACCGATTGTGAAGTGGGATCGAGAAAATTAAACGGTTCATCCAATATCAATACTTGCGGTTGATGCAACATCGCGGAGATAATACCTATTTTCTGCTTGTTGCCTGCCGAGTAGTTGCGGATAAGTTTCTTCTGTCCGATCACTTCTCCATTCATAAAGCGGTTGAACTTACTAATCCGTTCATCTACTTCATCTTTTTTCAGACCATACATTTTCCCTACGAAATGGAAATATTCTTCGGGAGTGAGATAATCAATCAGAAAACTGTCATCGATAAATGCTCCGGTCACGTTTTTCCATTCTTCACTCTTGCTCACATTGAAATTGCCGATGCATATGCTTCCGCTGTCTGCTTTCAGCAAGTCCAGTATCAGTCGGAACAGGGTTGTTTTTCCGGCACCGTTGTTGCCTACCAAGCCCAGCATGTCACCGCTTTGGATGGTATAGTTTTCTATATCTGCGGCTACTTTCGCTCCGAAGTTCTTTTTTAGTTGCTCTATTGTGATATTCATATATTATTTATTTTATCGGGAATCACGAAAACCTTCCATATTGTCATAGCGGCGTTTCATGAAACGGTTATAGATATTCTTTATCCAAATGGTATGGGTTACAGTCAATGTCAGTCCTATGAGCATCATGATGATAAATGCCGTGTTCTGCTCCAAGAAAGTGGTCAATGTAGAGTTGACTATCAGTGGCATGAAGAGGGCACATGAAATAAGGAAGCTTTGGAATAGCGAACTGCCTCTGTTGCTGCGCATTACATTGGCGTTCAGTGGGAGCGTTTTCTTATTGTAGACTGCCAGTTGGAGCAGGGTAAAGAATACCGCTCCTACGGTGAAGAGCAGATAAGATACCGCCATCAAGGGGGATATTTTCCCCCGGATGATTGGGATAATCATGATGAGGGAAGGAATCAACAGAATCAGGCAGTTCAAATAGTATTTAGCCCGTAACAAATTGTATATGGATTCTTTGCGGCTCATCAGACCATCCAGATAATTCCCTTCGAAACACATCACTTGTCCCAATGTCATGACGGGCAGGATGGCAAAATTGTAGATGCAGATAAAATTGGTCATTCTGTCGTAGACATCGGTGAAGGCAAGCACGCATGAGAAAGCAATCATGATGATAAATCCCATGCGGAACTGTGTCTTTACCGTTTTGTTGCGGAGATACAACTTCAGTTCCAAACGAATGTATTCGCCTATCTCACCATAACGGTCCAGAAATTTATATTCTGATACGTGTTTTATCTTCGTATCTTCCACCTTGGATATTTCGCTATAGAGCAAACGAATTTGCAAAGTACGGTTGATGAATATCATTAGCAGGATAAGGATAATGACACTCAGATAGGCCGGCAGACTTCCTTCGATAAATCCTTCTCCCAGATTCATGGTGAAAGTGCTGATGGGATTGCCTTCGGGAATGAATTCAGCTATGGCCAACAGACTATATACAGCCAACGGAAGCAATAAGTACACGGTCTTTTCGTTGAGCAGCATCTTGCATAACAGATACCAATAATTGTTCAATATCATGAGTAACCATATACCTGTCAGGTAGCACATCATTCCGGTCATTCCATAAAAGCGGAAGATGGAAAGAAAAGCGAAAGGTACGAAAAGGAAAAACCAAAAGAGGTTGTAAAGGCTTGTTGCCGACTGAAGCAATAGGGTGTCTATCAGTTTTTTTTTCTTGACCGGCATAAGCAGATAAGGCTTGATTTCGTGAGAAGTGGCGGTTTGAATCACAAAACGCACTAGAAAGTCAGTTATTAACACATATATTAATCCTTGATTGAGGATGTGATAAGGCTCCATGCTTGGAGCTGCCGATTCAAAAGCTGAGGGCAGCGTTACCCCCATAAATAAGAGGAGCGCTGCCCAATATGCTACCATGAAATAGATTAAAAACTTGGCAAAGCGGTTTTTGTCGAACATCGGACTCCGCTTTGCGGCAAGTTTTTCATTTCTTCTTATAATCGTAAAAAGCATAGGCAAGAACGATTATTTTGTTTCACCGGAAGTCATGCTGACTTCAATGCAATTGTTTTGTTCCAGCAGGGCTTTGGCAAACTGCTTGACATCTTCGGGGGTGATACTTTCCACCACTTGTTGGAAGTTGCTGTCCATATCGGCTTTATACCAATAATATTGGTTCAGTATATTCAACCAATAACCGTTTTCTTTCATTTGCTCGGTATGTTTCTTCAGCATAAACTCTTTTGTTTTGTTTATGTGTTCGGCAGCCGGACCATCCTGTGCTATCTTTTGCAGTTCGTTCATGATGATTTGTGTCATCTTTTCACGTTTGGCTGGATCAGTATCGAAATAGATTTGCAGGAAAGCTTCATCATCATTCGGATAACGGCTGAGTTGTCCGTAGACACTCACACCATATGAACCGCCTTCTTTTTCGCGAACGCTCTCCAGATACACTTTATCCAATGATTGGGTGAGGAAAGACATCAGCACATCGTTCTTTAATGTGTATTCGCATTTGCCACTGGCGATTATCAATACGCTGGCTAATGGAGTTTCCAGTTTTTTACTGAATACGTTGGTGTATTTGCCTTTGCGGATATCCATTTTTGTATCGCGGAAATTCTCGGTACGATGGATAGTTGGTAATCCGCCCAGATAAGTTTCAATAAGTGGTTTGGCTTCATCCAAGGTTATGTTTCCGACAAAGAGGAAAGTAAAATCACCGGCATCTTTAAAGCGGTCTTTATACATTTCCATGATTCGCTTGTAGTCAATTTTGTCAATCATATCCGCTTTGACGCGCAATGCTCTCGGATGGTTCATATACATTGCTTTCTGCAGTGAGTCAGACAATGCGATTTGTGGATTGGCTTCCTGATTGGCAAGTGCGGCTTTAGTGCGGCTTTTATATGATTCAAATGCATTTTGATCCATACGTGGAGCGGTGAAACTCAGATAAACCAACTGTAGTAGGGTCTCTAAATCCTTAGGTGAGCAGCTTCCGTTCATTCCTTCGCTCAGGCCGTTTACGGCAGTACTGATACTGGCTTTTTTCCCGGCTAACACTTTTTCCAAGTCTACATTGCTGAAGTTACCCAGTCCGCCCAATCCGGCTACATCGTTCAGTACTTTTATCTGAAGAATTTCATTGTCGGGGAACAAGGAGTTACCACCGGGACTGAATGCGCGCATACGAATTTCGTCTGCTTTGAAATCTGTTGTTTTCAAGATGACACGTACACCGTTTGATAAAGTGAGTACGGTAGAACCGAACGGACCTTCTTCCGTTTTCACAATGGTGCCGGCCTTCGGTTGTTCAGCTATCAGTGGCTCATCAGATACCTTATCTTCATACGCAGTGAGTTTCTCTGCTTTCACTTTGTTGAGCACATCCATAATTTCTTGTTCGGTAGGATATTTCATGCCTTCTTTTTCAGGGCAGAAGATATTGACCACAATGTTGCTGTCATTTACCAGTGATGGGATGAATGAGTTAATTGCTTCTACCGGAATGTTAGGGGCAATTTGATTCATGATGGCATATTCTGCATCAATTCCCGGAATAGGCTCGTTGTCAATGAAGTGGCGCACATATTCGTTCACATATGCGTTATTTTTTACTTTATCGCGTTCATTATAGGCTGATTCCAATTGGCGCAGATAGTCAGCTTTGGCACGTGCATATTCGGAAGCAGTGAAACCGAATTGGCGTACACGTTCTATTTCACGTGTCAATGCAGAGAGTGCTGTGTCTATTCCGTCTTCCTTGCTTACGGCAATGCCGGTAAAGGCATCCTTCGTCTTGGACAGGAAGAAGTTTCCGTCTTCAGTTACAGCGTAGATGAAAGGAGGTTGCGGAGTTTCTTTCAATTCGTTTAAACGGGCGTTGAGCATATTGTTTATCATAGACTTCATATAGTTCATGACCAGATAGTCCATATTCTTCTTGGCCTCGTTGGGAACGATGTCATGTTTATGCCAGAGATAAATAATTGTGTTAGTTTGTTCTTTATCCTTGGCGATAGTTACGATTGCTTCTTTGTTGTCAGGTACAGGGAAGTACTTGCGCTCGGCCGGGTTTTCCGGCATTTTGATGGGAGAGAAAATTTCTTTAATCTTGGCTTCCACTTTGTCTACATCGATATCACCGACGATCATGATACCTTGTTGGTCGGGACGATACCATTTCTCATAATAGTCACGTAATGCCTGATGAGGAAAATTGTCCACTACTTCCATCGTTCCGATGGGTAAACGGTGACCATATTTACTGTCCGGATAGGCTGTGGGAAGTATTTTTTCGTACATGCGCATCATGGCTCCCGTGCGTGTGCGCCATTCTTCATGGATAACACCGCGCTCGTTGTCAATTTCTTTTGGGTCGAGTGTCAGTCCGTCTGCCCAATCGTGCAGGATAAGCAGACAGGAATCTATAATTCCATCGCGGATGACAGGCACGTTGTCAATGTTGTAAACGGTTTCGTCTACGGCAGTATAAGCATTCAGATTTTCACCGAAACGTACACCGATACTTTCCAAATAGCTGATTAATGTTTTTCCTGGGAAGTTCTCTGTCCCGTTGAAGCACATATGTTCCAAGAAGTGCGCCAGACCGCGCTGATTGTCATCTTCCAAAATGGAACCGACTTTTTGAGCGATGTAGAAATCAGCTCTTTTTTCGGGCAGATTGTTATGGCGGATGTAATACGTCAGCCCGTTCTCTAATTTACCGATGCGGACATTGGCGTCCGTAGGGATAGGTGGCATTTGCTGGGCAAATCCCACCGCAACGCTGCCTAGAATGAACCAGGCAGCCACTAGCTTCTTAAGAAAGTGTGTCATAGTGTTGTTTGTTGTGGGTTATTGTTTTTTATAAAAGCTCGTTGGCAGAGAGGTATCTTTCTACCTCGATAGCGGCTTTGCAGCCACTTCCTGCTGCGGTGATAGCCTGACGATAATGCGGGTCGGCCACGTCTCCTGCCGCAAATACTCCGGGAACTTTGGTGCGGGGAGTACCGTTTTCGGTAATGATATAACCTACTTCGTCTGTATCAATGTATGGTTTGAATATGTCAGAGTTGGGCTTATGACCGATAGCCAGGAAGAAACCGTCGATAGGAAGGTCGTAATGCTCTTCGTTGCATTCGCCTGCACGTTTCACCAAATGGACGCCTTCTACACCGTTTTCACCATATAGACCTGTTGCATTGTGCTCAAACAGCACTTTAATGTTCGGATGGTTCATTACGCGTGCTTGCATGATTTTGGAAGCGCGCAAGAAGGGTTTACGTACAATCAGATAAACTTGTTTGGCTAGACCGGCCAAATAAACTGCTTCTTCACAGGCTGTATCGCCACCACCTACCACGGCAACTGTTTTTTTGCGGTAAAAGAATCCGTCGCAAGTGGCACATGCACTGACTCCCATACCTGCATATTTCTTTTCATCGTCCAGTCCTAAATATTTGGCAGTGGCTCCTGTAGAGATGATAACCGTTTCTGTCTCGATTACCTTTTCGTTATCAATGGTGATGCGGTAAGGACGTTTGCTCAGGTCGGCAGAAGTGGCAATACCTGTGCGGATATCTGCGCCGAAGCGTTCTGCCTGTTTGCGTAAGTCTTCCATTAATTGTGGACCACTGATACCTTCGGGATAGCCGGGGAAATTTTCTACGTCGGTAGTAGTAGTGAGCTGTCCGCCCGGCTGAAGTCCTTCATAAAGGACAGGAACAATGTTGGCACGTCCTGTATAGATGGCGGCAGTATAACCTGCAGGGCCTGAACCGATAATCAGGCATTTTACTTTCTCTGTACTCATAATTATTTCTTTCGTTACTTTATATTTGTTAGTTTCTTAAATCAATCACTTCGGCATCCGGATATTTTCTTTTATCAAACCTGAATGATGCATCATCCAATGGCTGGTGGGTTTGATAAGAAGATACGATTATCTCGTTGACCGTTTTGTTACTTTGCAGTATCTTGATATATAACGGTTCGTATGTTTTTGACACAAATAAGGTGATGGAGGTCACGTTCTGTTCTTGTTCAGGAGTCAGGATGACTTCATACCCTTGCTTGCCATTATGTTTTTTAACTCCTGTATACTTATAGTTGTAACCGTTTTTATAAAGTGACAACAAGGAGTAAGGATTAATTCCTTGCAATTCCTCCGGGGTAGGGCTGCTTATGTTCACCTCGCCACTGCTTTCCAAATAACTCCATTGTGTTTTCCCATCAAACCAACTTTGTACACCTCCGCTGTTCAAATAGAATTGTTCTCCTTTTAGCAGTAATGTACCGTTGGATGTACCACCGAATACAGCACGTATTCCTCCGGCATTTTTCATAGCCGCGGCTGTCTTGTCCAGCACTTCGCGGGCTTGTTTGTCCTTTTGGGCAAACACACCGGTCGAAAGGCAGAATGCCAACACCAATAAATATATCTTTTTTAATTTAAGCATGATTCTACTAAACAATTTATTGTTGCAGATTGTTCAATTTCATTTCCAAGTCAGTCTCGTCCATGCAAAGTACATCACGTGCTTTACTTCCTTGAGTGGGACCTACGATACCTGCTTTCTCTAATTGATCCATGATACGTCCGGCACGGTTGTAACCGATAGAGAATTTACGCTGAATCAGTGAGGTAGAACCCTGTTGGTGAATGACTACGAGACGGGCTGCATCTTCAAACATCGGGTCAAGGCGGTTCATGTCCACTTCTCCTATGCTGCTTTCACTTTCTTCACCCACATATTCGGGAAGCATGAAGGCTGTGGGATATCCTTGTTGTTTGCTGATATAGTTTGCGATGCGTTCCACCTCGGGAGTATCAACGAAAGCACATTGTACACGTACGGGGTCATTGCCTTGTAAGTAAAGCATATCACCTTTACCAATCAACTGTTGTGCACCCGAACGGTCGAGGATGGTGCGGGAGTCCATCATGGCAGCCACACGGAAGGCGACACGGGCCGGGAAGTTGGCTTTGATAGTACCGGTGATGATATTTGTTGTCGGGCGCTGGGTAGCGATGATGGCATGAATACCTACTGCACGTGCCAATTGCGCGATTCGACAAATAGGCAATTCCACTTCTTTGCCGGCAGTCATAATCAAGTCACCGAACTCATCGATGATAATTACGATGTAAGGCATGAAACGATGCCCTTTTTCAGGATTTAGCTGACGACTGATGAACTTGGCATTATATTCTTTAATATTACGGCATCCGGCCTTGCGCAGCAAATCGTAACGTGTATCCATTTCTATACAGAGCGAGTTCAGTGTTTGCACCACCTTTGATACATCGGTGATGATAGCATCTTCTCCGTCAGGTAGTTTAGCAAGGAAGTGTCTTTCTATCGGGGTATAAACAGAGAATTCCACTTTCTTCGGGTCTACGATGACAAATTTCAGCTCTGCCGGATGTTTCTTATATAATAAGGAAGTAACAATGGCATTCAACCCTACGGACTTACCTTGTCCCGTAGCACCGGCCACCAGCATATGTGGTGCTTTAGCCAGGTCTACCATAAATACTTCATTGGTGATTGTTTTTCCCAATGCTATCGGTAGTTCCATGGTGGTTTCCTGAAATTTCTTGCTGTTGAGGATAGATTGCATCGGCACAATGCGCGGATTGGCATTCGGAACTTCTATACCGATAGTACCTTTACCCGGTATGGGGGCAATGATACGGATACCCAATGCAGACAAACTCAGTGCTATGTCATCTTCCAGATTACGGATTTTAGAGATACGCACGCCTTCTGCCGGAGTGATTTCATACAATGTAATAGTAGGTCCCACACTGGCTTTGATAGAACTTATTTCAATGCCAAAGCTGCGCAATACTTTGATAATGCGATCCTTGTTGGCATTCTGTTCTTCCATGTCGATATTAGGTCCATTATCTTCATATTGATTCAGCAGATCGAGAGTGGGAAACTTATAGTTTTCCAGATCGAGGCGCGGATTATAAGGCTGCAAGGCAGGACCTTTATATTCTGCATCCTCTTCTGATGTATCATCGGATACGGTAAAGTCAGGTTCGTCATTGTCTTCCTCTTCTTCTTCATTTGCCTCTGTAGGCATAGGGCGTTGAGGCTCACTCGTCTGTTTTTCCTCAAAAGGGAATGGAGTGTTGGATACTTCTTCCTCTTTGCTGCCGACTTCCACTTTCATGGGTTGTTCCAATTCAAAGTCTACCACGGCAGGTTGTGGATTGGAGTATTCTTTCTTTTCTTCCCTTTTAGGTTTGATACTGGTATCATTGTTCTCATTGTCGGTTGCTGTGGCGGTATCTTTCTTCTTCCTTCTGAAATTGGGATGAAGTGCCTTACGAATCATATTGATAGTCTCACTGCTCAGATAGACAAAGAAGAGAAGGGCTGTTATCAGCAAAAGCAGTCCTAAACCGGGCATACCGATTTGAGAAACCAACCATGCGCTTACATTATACCCGTGCAGCCCTCCGGGGTAGATAAAACTGTCGCTGAACGTTCCGTCGAAAATAAATCCCAGTGTAATGGAGAACCAAACGAGTAGGATAGAACAGGACATAAACCATTTCCACACACGGAACTGGTAAGCTTTTATCATTTTCATTCCTGCAACAGCGAGGAAAAGAATGATAAAACAGGCGGCAATTCCAAAACATTCGTTGATGAGAAACTCTGCCAGTTGTGCACCGCGTGCTCCGGCATAGTTCTTTACATGATTGGTGGTTTGCATCAGTTCGCCCGGTTGTTGGTTGTCCAATATGCTTTGGTCTGCCGCTCCTGTGAAGAAGAAGGAAATAAAGGCCAGCAATAAGTAAACGGAAAATATCACACTGATGAGTCCTATAACAAAATGTGTCGTCTCACTCTTGAAAAATGTAGTAAACCGATTTTTCGAAATCTTTTTAGGTTCGGTCTCTTTATCTGTTTTTTTCTTAGCCATATTTATTAATGCAATTTATTATTTCGCAAATGTACATGAAAATCATTAATTATTGGCTTAATTAATCTCTTTTTTCTTACCTTTGCGATTCAATTTTAATGTTATGGAAAAGTATAGTCAGGTGATATTTGACAAAAATACAGTGGAGTTTGTGACGGTAGCTGCCGAATATTGCGGCTTTTTGGAAAGAACACGTGATGCCAAGCGGGGCATATTTGTAGACACCGCCCTCAAGATTCTTCCGTTGCTTTATTTAAAAGCATCCATGATACCTCCTTGCGAACGAATAGGGGAGTTTGACCCCGAAGCATTCGTAACAGAAGAAGATTATGAACTGATACGTATGGCTGTAGCTGAAGTGTTGGGCTCTAAAGATGACTATCTGGAAGTCTTTTTGCCTGATATGGCATATAGTGATACACCTATAAAAAAATGTATTTCCGAAGATTTGGCTGATATTTATCAGGACTTGAAAGATTTTATCAGTGTATTTCAATTGGGACTGAATGAGACGATGAATGATTCACTAGTGATCTGTAAAGAGCATTTTGAAGAATTTTGGGGACAACGTTTGGTGAATACTATGCGTGCCTTACACGATGTGAAATATAATTCTACCGAAGAAGACGTAATGGATGAAGGCTATTCGGAAATGGAAGATGAGAACCGATTATTATGAAGCTAATAAAAAAAAGTATAAGTAAAGCAGAAATAGCTGCAATGCCCAAAGTGCTTTTCCCGGGACGTATATTCGTAGTTTATACCGAAAGTGATGCCGAAAAAGCAGTGGCCTATCTTAAAGACCAGCGTATAGTGGGGGTGGATACGGAAACTCGTCCCTCATTCAAACGGGGAACCACCCACAAGGTGGCATTATTGCAAATTTCTACTCAGGACACTTGTTTTCTGTTCAGGCTTAACCGTATTGGCATGCCTGATTCGTTGCAGGAGTTTCTGATGAGTGATACCCTCAAGATAGGTCTGTCACTGAAAGATGATTTCAACTCATTGCGTAAACGCCAGGATATGCATCCTGATCGTGGAAATTGGATAGAATTGCAAGAATATGTAGGTAAGTTCGGTATTGAGGACAGGAGCTTGCAAAAGATATATGCTAATCTTTTCGGTGAGAAGATTTCAAAAAATCAGCGTCTCTCCAATTGGGAAGCTGATGTGCTGAGTGAAGGGCAGAAACTATATGCCGCTACTGATGCATGGGCTTGTGTGGAAATTTACAACTGCCTGTCCGAATTGGAAAGCACGGGCAATTATGAGATAATACAAAATGAACCAATAGAATCAACAGTAACTATCGATGGCTTATAAAAAAGTATACCTGAAACCGGGTAAAGAAGAATCGTTGAAACGTTTTCACCCTTGGGTGTTTTCGGGGGCTATCCATCACATAGAGGGAGAACCCGAAGAAGGCGAAATCGTAGATGTATATACATCAAAGAAAGAATTTATTGCTTGCGGACATTTCCAAATCGGAAGTATTGCCGTGCGTGTGCTTACCTTTAGACAGAAGGAAATTGACCATGATTTTTGGAAACATCGTTTGGAAGTAGCATATGATTTGCGCCGGAGCTTGGGATTGGCAGGTAATCCAATCAATAATACTTATCGTCTGGTACATGGAGAAGGAGATAATTTGCCGGGACTTATTATAGATGTATATGACCATACGGCAGTAATGCAGGCACACTCTGCAGGTATGCACGTTTACCGCATGGAAATAGCCGAAGCTTTGTCGGAAGTGATGGGAGATGTTGTTCAGAATATTTATTATAAGTCGGAAACCACTTTACCGTTTAAAGCGGATTTGGAACCTGAAAATGGTTTTATTAAAGGAGGAAGTCCCGAGAATATTGCTATGGAATATGGCTTGAAGTTTCATGTGGATTGGTTAAAAGGACAGAAGACAGGTTTCTTTGTCGATCAACGCGAGAATCGTCATTTGTTGGAACGTTACTCCGAAGGTCGTAATGTGCTGAATATGTTTTGTTACACCGGAGGGTTTTCTTTTTATGCCATGCGCGGAGGTGCAAACCTGGTACATTCGGTAGACAGTTCTGCCAAAGCCATCGATTTGACAAATATGAATGTAGAGCTTAATTTTCCCGGTGATTCTCGTCATCAGGCTTATGCTGAAGATGCTTTCAAGTACTTGGATCGTATGGGGGATCAGTATGACTTGATTATCCTTGATCCACCGGCTTTTGCTAAGCATAAAGATGCGCTTCGAAATGCTTTGCGCGGATATACCAAGCTGAATGCTAAAGCATTTGAGAAAATTAAACCGGGAGGAATTTTGTTTACTTTCTCTTGTTCGCAGGTAGTGGATAAAATGAATTTCCGTAATGCTGTGTTTACTGCTGCTGCTCAAAGCGGACGTAGTGTGCGTATTTTGCATCAACTTACACAACCGGGTGACCATCCTGTTAATATTTACCACCCTGAAGGTGAATACCTGAAAGGGTTGGTACTGTATGTCGAATAATGTATTGTCTGTATTCGGGTGTAGGTTTTATACCCGAATACAGTTATAAGTATATATAGCTACTGCTTATGACTGAAGTTAGCTTAAGATATAAAAATAGTTAAATAAAAGAGGAAAGTTGTTCGTTTATTATGTTTGATAACATAAAACCTATACCTTTGCACTGTGTTTTTCATGGTATTAGATTTAAGGTTAATGAAGATTGGGTGTC
>ERZ826613.53-NODE-53-length-155761-cov-17.915784_pt1 | contig 155761 bp, 132 predicted proteins | sample MGYA00519925_ERZ826613 | MGnify/ENA primary metagenome ERZ826613 (study PRJEB31778, sample SAMEA3449236) | human gut metagenome | biome: human gut; feature: human-associated habitat; material: faeces | place: United Kingdom | collected 2010/2012 ... | reverse complement strand
GGTGGAACTGGTGGAACTGGTGGAACTGGTGGAACTGGTGGAACTGGTGGAACTGGTGGAACTGGCGGAACTGGAACTCGCCCCACGCCTCCCCATAATACCCCACAGGCTCTAAAAAAGCATCTCAAAACACTACGCATTACTTCTGTAGAAGCATCAAAACTCGCCACTATAAAACAAGAATTGCTAAAGTTGAAAACAGAAACCCCTCTAGCTTATATTGTGCTTTGGCGTTGCTTCATTGAATTAACAGTTAAAATCTTCTGTGAAAAACATGATATTCCAACATGCCAAACGCAGAACGAGGAGAGGATCAGGGATATTAACTTACGAACCCTGCTCCTGAAAGCTCAAGACTATCTATCGTCAAAAAGGCTACTCACCCGGGAACCAAAAGATGCCTTTATCAATTTAACTGCACAAAGAGAAGCCCCCCAATCATCAAGGGGGGAATCAGATTACTCCATAGAGAGCATGAACAACTACACACACCGTATCTTTGATCATCCCACAATGGAAGTAGTTTACACAACATTTTATAAAACTCTAGCAGCAGTAAAACTCATGCTTGAACATCTTGAGCCGCCACAGCAGCCCTGATGCACTCCAAAGAAGGGATCTGGGGCATTTGCACCCCAGGTCCCAAAATAAATAATTCCTTGCCCATCGTTTTCTTACGTGCGCTATACTGCAAATCAAACGTAAATTGGCGGCAAGTGGAATAAAGCTTCATAATTTCAGGTTCAGCATCATAGGAAACTACCCAAGGAATGCCTACTTCCCTTTGCAGAACATGCGCTACTTCAGCATGATCCCCATGTCCATAGGCATTCATATATAACTGCTGCCCCTTGTGATAATAAGGAGGGTCACAATACAAAAAGACCTTTTTCCCAACATGGGGCACGTCCTCCCGTAATAAACTTACGGCATCCTTGCAACATACCGTGATTCTATCCTGATACCACGCAAATTCCTGAGCTAACCTGGCTAAACGTTTGCGTGGAAAACGGGCATCCATTTTATAATTTCCCTTCTGTTCATATCCACCAATCACGCCCCCAGCAATTACTCCTGAAAAATTAGTACGATTCAAATAGAACAGAGAAAAACCTACCTCAAACTGATCATAAACATGGGGAGTTCTTATAACCTCTCTTCTTCTCTTCCACTCTTCCATATTCAGGGGAACGGTCATCACCAGTTCAGCAAATCTTACTGGATCAGATAATAAGGCTCTCCAAAAAGCACATAGCCTATTACATTTATCATTCAATACTACTTTATCTACCAATCCATTAAATAACAACTCCATAGCTACGCCTCCCCCACCAGCATAAGGTTCTACATACACTCCACCTTTCAGTCCGTTAACATCCAATAACTCGGCAATAAACGGAGCCAACTTTCGCTTTCCTCCTGGGTATCGCAGCAATGTTTTGGGGGTTGTTATAACCATCTTTAAGAAATATTAATTAATTACACCTGTAAGTCAATACCTGTACACCCGTCTCTCTGGCCCCCTCCCAACTCTTCCTACACTATCATCACGCTCTTACCCGGACAGTTACATTAGCCAAGGACTGCAACACCTCCCTAGCCCATTCTTCAACTGTAAGACCACGGCGTTCCGCCTCTGCTTTTACAACAGCATACTGTTCCGGGGAAAACTCTAAAACAACCTGCGTAGGAAGACTGTGAGATGTTTCATTCTCTTGTTCCTCTCTTATCAATTTTTCTATGTAGTTTCTGTGTCCTTTAGGGATAGGTCTTTCTACGGATAACCAAGAATAAACCGTCTTGCGAGACACCCCCAATTGTTCCGCGAGCCAGTCAACTTTTCTCCCTTTGCTACGTAACCAATTTTTTACGATTTGCTTGAAATCTTCCATACGGCAAGGTTTCCACAAACCGGGAAATTAAGCAACACTTTTTCCACTTACGTTCCCATTATGTGGAAAGAAATGATTGACAACTTTCCCGGTTTGTGGAAATTTGCGCATATGGACAACTCAATAATCACCACCATCAGACAGGGCACCACGGAAAAGGTACTGGTCTATACCGACATTTCCGCCGTGGACGCGGAAAAATTAGACATCATCACTAAAGGAAGCAAGGTCCCCAAGGGCATCCTGCTTGCAAACCTGGTCTATCTGCAATCCGTGAAAGCGCAGAACGCCATTCACACAACTCCTACTCCCGCCGCCTGACCTCAACCACAACCAACCATCAAAAAAAATATGAGTACAGAACACAAAAAAGGAACCACCATGAACACCCCCACGCAAAATACTCCCCTTCATCCCTTGTTGGATCTCGCAGAGTTCACAGACCGGGCAATAATCCGGACTATTCCTTTCCCTGTAGGAACACCGCACCATCAACACCTGCTAGAAACCAATTCCTGCCGGCTCTACTACACCGAACACGGAATCCTTACATTCCACGCCATCACCCCCTCCATATTGGAAGAGCACAAAGGGGGCTGCTATTCCGAGCGCCTTATCATAGCCACCGCCCGCAAAGGCTTCACGACTTACCTTGCCTATGATCCCCTATGGACCGCGACGGAAGAAAAAAATACGGACGCACCTGAAGACAACTACACCCGCGCGGCCCTCTGGCTCAAAAAAACAACTTACGAACCTGGCCACGCGGCCCGCTACCGCATAGAACACATTTTGCGCTCCGCCTATCACCTCACCCCGGAACAAACCTCTTCCCTTCTGAAGAACTGGGAAGCCCACTTAAAAATTGACGCCATGCACATTGAAGCAATGCATGACGGCTCCATAGTCAAGGATATATGCACCGGCTCCATCGGCAACAACTGGAAGGAAATTAAAAGAAAAATACTCAACCGAAAAAGAAGAAAAAAATGACCACCAAATACGACTATACCTATTCAAAAAAACAGGATGCTCTAAGAGTCAAAGGAACTAAAATTTTCATCACAAAAGAAGGTTCGCGGAAGTGGCGCGCCTACCGTCTTAATGGAATATGGATAACCCAAAAAGCTTACGGCGACACTCCGAACGACGCCACATCAAAACTTATCTATCTATCACAGACATCTTACAAATAAAAGAATATGAATACAGAACATAATAAAGAAACCGACAACTACTACCGGCTTATCTCCAAACCCATACATGACTATGACTACAACTATAACCTCTGGCTAGACAAAGACGGGTTTCATATCGTTCTATATCTCACTAATGGAAAAGAAAACAAAATCATAAAAAAACTTCTCAGTACCCGAGATCTATACGTGGCCCGCAAAAGAAGGGATAAGATATTAAAACAACTGGAAGGAAAAGAAATTTTCTTATGAAGAACTCCATCACGCTAGAAATCAACATAAATATCCTTTTATTAGAAAATTATGTATGTTTACAAAATAGAAACAAGTTACATTGAAGACAACTTCAACGGCACCTCTTGCCAATGCTGCGGAAACTGCCAGCTATGGGCCCCGGAACAGGAAATTGACTACAAAATCAATGCCGCCGATCTGGATACCACCGACACCACCGTAACGACCAGCCCCCTCAATTTAGGAGCCTGCATCATCAGCCGCCGCACCGGGAAGGACGGGGAAACCTGTTACTTGCAAACCCACCGGACTTCCGGAACCTTTTGCCGCTACCACATCCCAACATCACCCTACGCCGCCCACATCAAACGCCACGGCCTCCCCTGCACGGCCATCACCCCTTATATCATCCACCTCTAACCACCCACACACACCAATGACCCAAAAAGAAAAAGAAGAACTCCGCAACTTACCAAGCAACTCCCCGCGACTGCTTAATCAGACCCAGCTTGCCGCCGCGCTTGGAGTTACCATGGCTTTCACCTCCGCAATGAAAAAATGGGGCTGCCCGTTCCCAGGCGGCCGCATCCTGATTAAAGACGCCCTGGCATGGCTCAAGGCAAACCCGGAATTCCGCCCGTACAAGGAGCGCAAAAGCCCTACCGGCCCCCACGGCATTCCGCAACGCAACCTTGACGCCTACAAAACATCACCTAATTGAGCCACATCCCGCGCTTTCAGTTTGCGGTAAATCGCATGTACCAGCTCCGACGCATGCCCTACATATTGCATACATTGCCCTTCGGAAAAGCCTGCGCGCGCCAGCCGGGTCACTACCGTTACCCGCGTACAATGGAAACTCAAATCAGGCATCCCCAAATCGTCAAAAAACTGGCACCATTGCTTGCTTGCGTTCCCCGGCAACTTAACCAGGGAGGAACGCCCCTCCCGCATGGCCTTTTCCGCAATCGGCCTAACGTCACGATGCAACGGAGCCTCGTGCATCCGGCCCCCCTTGCCAAGAAAACGGATAGTATCATGTTCCAGATCCACCCGTTCCACGGGCACCTGAACTTCCTTCAGCCGGCATCCCTGCTTCATGGCAATCATGAAAGAATCCCGCATCCATTCCGGAGCCTCTTTCAAGGCTTCCACAATGCGACATTCTTCTTCTTTCGTGATTTCCCTTTTCTCCCGCGCCGGGTCTTTCCGAAAGCCCATGCGATAACACGGGTTTGCGAAAATATAGCCCTTCCTTACCGCCTCCGTCATGATACGCCCCAGCACCTTCAATTCCTGAAGGGCACTATTGCGGGTACACGCTCGCCAGCCGTACTCCTTAGCCATGGCCGCATCCGTCCGGAAGGCCACATAATCCTTCAACAGGTTATAATCCACTTCCCCCGGATGCTGCACATCCCGGAGCCTGAAAAACAGACTCAAATGCTTCCATGCCACCTGATAACGGCGGCGCGTGCCTTCACGTTGAAATTCATCCAGGAACGCCGGAACCCATACCTTGAACAACTGGCGGCCATCCTCATTCCGGGCCATCTGTTCCTCTTTCTCCAACCCCTGCACATATTCCAGAATACGCCGCAGGGCCCCAGGCTGGTCATGCCTGATTTTTGTCGCACGGTATTTCCGCCGCCCATCCGGACGCATCACGCCAACCCAATAATAGGGACTATCCTTGCGCTTATAGTAGGATGCCATAGGAGCAACGTAGTACAGCGTAGTAAATCCATCAACAACAAACATAAAAAACCTAGTAAAACCATGACAAAATACCCCCTGAATATATGCCGGAATAACTCGCGGGTTCGATTCCCGCTCCTGCCTCCAAGATGTTGTCAAAGCCGGTTCAAGTCGCGTTCGTCTAGCGGTCCAGGACTCCCGCCTTTCACGCGGGCAACACGGGTTCGAGTCCCGTACGCGATGCCAGCTTTTCTTTTTTCCGACTTGCACCGGAATCTTTTTTATGCCATCCCCGCGGGATGATTCTGGATTTTTTCTCCTGTTGTGGTACAGTAGCTTCCGTCATGGCAGCCCAGAACGATATTATGCTGAACGGATCCCCGTACGAACTGGCGGAACCCTGTTCCGTCTCCCGGCTTCTGGAACTTTTGAACATGAAAGGCAAACCCGTCGTCGTGGAACACAACGGGGCCGCGCTCCTGCCGCAGGATTTTTCCCGGGTGACGGTTTCTCCCGGCGACCGGGTGGAAATTGTCTCCATCGTCGCCGGCGGCTAGGGTTCCGCTTTCTGGAACAGTCTTTTCCAATCCGTCATCGCCATGCCATCCATCCACGTCATGTCTCCCACCCTTGCCAGCCAAGTGGCGGCAGGAGAAGTAGTGGAGCGCCCCGCCTCCGTTGTGAAGGAACTGGTGGAAAACAGCCTGGATGCAGGAGCCAAATTCGTACGGGTGGAGATACGCCGCGGAGGCGTGGGCATGATCAAGGTGACGGACGACGGCAGCGGCATGTCACGGGCAGACGCCGAGCTGTGCACCAAACGGCACGCCACCAGCAAACTTTCTTCCCTGGAGGAGCTTTTTGAAATCACACACCTGGGATTCCGCGGAGAGGCTCTGCCCAGCATTGCCAGCGTTTCCCGCTTCAAACTCTGTACCAGGCAGCAGCAGGATCTGGAAGGCTGGGAAATACGCATTGACGGCGGCCTGGAACACGAACCGAGAAGCTCAGGCGTCTCTCCCGGCACCGCCATTGAGGTGGCCGACTTGTTTTACAATACTCCAGCGCGCCGCAAGTTCCTCAAATCCGCAGAAACGGAAGCTTCCCATGTGGAGCACCAGATACGCCTGCATGCCCTGGCTTATCCCCAAGTACGGTTTGCCTATAAACGGGACGACCAGCTTGTTTTTGACCTTCCCGCCACAGCGGATCTGCGCGTCCGCATTTCCGCACTGACGGATGCTGCCACAGCGGCGGCCCTGATTCCGATAGAAACGACCATCGGCCCCGGTATTTCCATCACGGGATTCCTGCTTCCTCTTTCCGAAGCCAGACGCACCAGAAAAGGGCAGTACGTCTTTATGAACACGCGCCCCGTGGAGGACCAGCTCATTAACAGGGCCATTCGGGACGGCTATGGAGGCTTCCCCACCGGACTGCATCCGGCGCTTTTTTTGTATATGGAGGTGGAGCCCGCTCTGGTGGACGTCAATGTGCACCCCGCCAAGAAGGAAGTGAGATTCCGCCGTTCCGCAGACGTGGTAAATACCATTGTGGAAGCCATAGCCAACACTCTTCAAAAGCACGCCCGGCAGGAAATCCACGCTGCCGCCGCGCCGGAGCCGGAGAGAACTCTTCCTCCTGCCCATTCTACCACCGCGCCGTATGGGGAAATACCCGCCCGTTCCACCAACCCCGGTTCTGCTTTCCCGGCGGCCGCCAGACCGGCCCCTGCTTCTTCCGCCGCCCAACCGCCGCTTTCCTCCTCTGCCAGACAATCCCATGGGCCTGTCCCTCCCCCTACCCTCCGGGCCATTCCCTTGAAACAGGTTCCCGCCACCCAGGGGAAACTGGATTTTCACCGTCAGGAGGATGAAGAAACGGCACGAAACGCCCATGAAAACGCAGCTTCAGAAAGGGATGCCTCCGCCGGATTTTCCTATCTGGGAACACTCCGCCAGCAATTCGCCCTGTTTGAAACGCCGGAAGGCCTGGTTCTGATGCATCCCAAGGCGGCCCGGGAACGCATCATATTTGAACGGCTGCGCGCACGCCGGGAAGCCCCCATGCCGTCCCAGCAGCTTCTGGATCCGGTGGTGCTGGATCTGGACCCGCGGGATTTTGCCGTCATCCGGCAGTTCGCCCCGCATTTTGACCAGGCCGGCATGGTCGTTACGCCCTTTGGACAGAATACCATCAGAATAGAATCCATCCCCGCACTGCTGGAACTGGAAAACGCACGCGCTTTTCTCCTGGAGCTGGTGGACCGTCTCACCCAGTCCGAATTCAGCCGAAATGCCAAACGCGTGGCTTATGAGACCTTCATTGGGGAATTTGCCAGAAAATCCGCCTGGAGGGAGCGCATTTCCCCTCACCGGGCCCCTGCCATCCTAAAGGATTTGCTTGCCTGTGAAGTGCCGTACTGCACCCCGGGGGGCAAACCCACGCTGGTGAATTATTCCGTTCCGGAAATTAAACGTAAATTCGGCCTACAGGCATAAGGGAACCTTGTTTTCCAGAAAACAGGCTGAAACGCTGCAAGATTTTACGGCGAACGGAAAATATGCAGCCAAAGACGGATTGATGCCCGCTTCTGCGGTATATTATTTTCCCTTACCGATACTCAGTTTTATTTCAGCCACAGTAAGGGGCAGAAACTCTCCCTGGCAACAGGGATCATTTTATCCTGTCCGGCTTACGGACACCTTTTCCGTCTTGTCCGCCAGAACTCTGGCATTCGGACGCATCCTCCCGCATACAACAGGGAGCTTGCTCTTGGCAAGGAAGTTTCCCGCGTTTATACTGCAGCCTTCCAGATAAATTCCCAACCATGCCAGACTCTCCCCCCAGCACCTCCCCCGCTCCGCGCATTGCTGAAACTGCCGCCGGGAAAATTCTGGCGGGCCTGCTGGCCCTTTTTTACATCTTCCTGGCAACGACGGCGGCAGGCGGGGAATGGCACACCCTTTTCCTTCCCGCCTGCTTTCTGGCGGCAGCCCTCCTGCTGTTCTGCTTCTGTATTCTCCGGGGATACAAGATTCCCAGCCCCGGACTGCCGGGCTGGCTGGCCCTGGGTCTGGGAGGCGGCTATTTCCTTGTCCGGGCATGGTTTTCCCCCTGGTTTTATTATGAGAGCGTAGCGGATCTGGGCCTTATCGCCACGGCCATCGTCATGTTCGCGGCGGGAACGTATGCCGGAGCCGGAAACGGGGAAAAGAGTATTCTTCCCGTACTGGCTGCGGCATTGGGGCTGCTGAATGCCCTGCTGTGGGGGTATCAGAACATAACGGGAACGGAAGCCTCCTGGTTCAGACCGGATTATTCCCTGTTCGGCACGGAAATCCGCAACATCGGATTGTTCGGATACAAAAATTTTTCCGCCCATTTCCTGTCCGTCACCGGTTTTTTCCTTTGCGCATACAGCATGGCTTCCGCCAGAAAATGGGGCATCCGCCTATTCACAGGATTGGCGCTCATCCTCGTTTCCTTCACGTGCGGCTCGCGGTCCGCCTTCCCAAACGCCCTGGCTGGCGTAACCCTGTGCTTCTTTATTTATACCTCCAGCGTTTTCCGCAATAACAGAAAATTTTACACGGCGTCCATCCTCTTTATTATCCTGCTTTTCCTAGGCACGTCCTATGCCGTGCTGGATTTGTCCCGGGGGGCGGGCAGGCTTACCGCCCTTCTGGATACATTTTCCTTCGGCAACCGGCTGGACCTGTCCAAACTGGCCTGGGCGCTGGCGGACCAGGCTCCGCTGTTCGGTCACGGCAGCCGGATGTACACCAATCTTTCCACGGAGTTTTTCTCCGGAGCCAACCTCCCCAATTTTGCCCACCACGAATACGCACAAGCCGCCTGCGACTACGGCTATGCCGGGCTGGGGCTGATGCTGGCTCTGCTGGCCCTGTTTCTTATTTCCGGACTCCGGAGCGTTCTGAAATTGTCAGGAGAACATCAACGGCCCAATCCCCTGGGACCGGCGGCGTTCTGCGTATTGTGCATCGCCGCTTTCCACGCCTATGGGGAATTCATCTGGCATAACCCTGCCTTGCTTGGAGCCAGCGCCCTATGCGGCGGCATTACCTGCACGGCCCCTCTTTCCAGGGTGAAGGCTTCGCGCCGAGTCGGCCGCTGGCTTCAAGCGACCGCCGCACTGCTGATGGCCATATTGGCTCTGTGTTATGCGTTTCTGGCTTTTCCGGTCTGGAAAAACTCCCTTCAAGCCGTCCCGGCTTCCTCCAGCAATCGGCTGCCCATGCTGGAAGCAGCCGCCTCCTGCAGCCTGGACCCGGATTTGGTGCGGCGCAACATTCTGCATGCCGCAGGCAGTTCTCCCCCCCCAAGCCCAGCCCGGCTCAAAGTATTGGAGCATCAGGAAGAAAAAGCGGAACGCCTGAGCCCCGGGAACCACGGCCTGACGGCGGCTAAAAGCCTCCTTTACATCCTCCAGGGACGCCTCACGGAAGCGGAACAGCTGCTCCGCCCGTACGTAGAGAGTCCCGGCAGGTTTGACGACCGCATGTTCGCCTGGACTACCATTTACAATAATATGCTGTATTCCTGGAGTACGGCCATTGCTGCCCAGTCCCCAGGACGCGCCCTGTCCATGGCCATGACGGCCCAGCGCCTGATGTCCGCCCAAACGGACCGGTGGCTGTATTATGGGGCCCTGGATCCTGAAGTCAGGAAAAAACACTACTCGCGCCTCAATGAGCTCAAGATGCTCATCATGATGCTCCAGGCCCGCAGAACGACGCCCGACCCCTCCTGGAGGAAATAGTATTCCGGAGAATCGGGGAAAAGGAATCTGTGCAGCAACCGTTATATCCTTTTTCCAGAGAAGCCGCTCCATACAGAAGTTTCCCCGTCTTATCCGGTTTCTTTTTTACCGGATTCCACGTCAGCTTATTTGTCCACGGAACACAGAGCGTACTGCAGCCAGAAAGATGAAAAGCCGATAGTTGGCGCAGCAAGTCCGCACAGGCGTTACGCCGGAATTTTAAGCGGATTCAGCTATCTTCCGCCGGAAGCGGCAGCCTCTCCGGAACAGAATCGTTTGTTTCTTTTTCCCCCAATCGCGGACTGCCTCGGTTGGCGGTCCCGTAAAACGCATGTCCCGACGCAGCTCAACAGAAAAAAACTTTCCCGGCTCTATTCCTTTATCGAATCTTTTTGTATGAACATAACCATCAAACGAATTTATGACCCCAAGGAACCCGGGGACGGATACCGCGTCCTGGTGGACCGGCTCTGGCCCCGCGGCATTTCCAAGGAAAAAGCTTCCTGGGACGAGTGGCTGAAGAACATAGCTCCATCCACGGCGCTCCGCCAGTGGTTTGCTCATGATCCAGTCAGATGGGACGCATTCCGCAAAAAGTACGACGAGGAACTGGATGGAAACGGAGAAGCCGTTTCCCATCTGCTCCGGCTGGCGCGGAAAGGGAAGGTTACGCTGCTGTACTCCGCCAGAAATACGGAGCACAACGAAGCTGCGGCTCTGAGGGATTACCTTTTGCAACGGTTTGCTTCATAAATAGAAGCATATTCCTGCACAAACTCCATCCGCAAGCCCCAAATGCTGTCACGGGAACCTATGATACGGCAGGATTTCTTCTCTCGTTCATGAACAAGCGAAGAAAATGGAAAGGAGGTGAATACAATATGGCCAGCAGTTCCCACATGGGTGGAAGTCATAAGGGCAGTTCCAAAAAACGCTCCGAGACTACCACAAGCAAAACCGGGCGGCGCATCAAACGCGATGCTTCAACCGGGCAGTTTATGAGCGATAAAAGCTCAGGCTCCAAGGAAAAACATTAATGCCCGCGAGTTTTTCGCCTGATTCAGGCTCCGGATCCGGTCCGGAGCCTTTTTATTTTTCTCCGCATCCGGAACACGAGGAAGTCTTCCGCCATCCACTCAGGCCCAATTCTTCAAAAGCCCGAAGGCCCAGCGCTTCAGGAGCTTTCCGGTCTCCGCGAATCACAACGGCAAAAGGCTCTTCCCTGCCCGGAACGTAATACGCAGCCCGCAGAACCAGTTCCTCTCCATCCGGATGGGCGTAAACACCCACGGGCGTGGAACAGTTCGCACCCAGACGTACCAGGAAAGCCCGTTCCGCCAGCGCACAGGCAAAAGATTCCGGATCATTGATGCCTTCCAGCATTTCCGCCGTCTCCCTGTCCGAGGAACGGCATTCCATTCCAACGATGCCCTGCCCCACAGCAGGAATAAAAACTTCCACCGGCAAGGGACGCATGTAAAGTTTTCTTCCTTCCACAAGGGTTTCCGGCGCGTACAGCCCCAGGCGTTCCAAACCGGCCCTGGCCAGAATCACGGCATCCCAGCCGGGATGTTCCACCAGCTTTCCCAAACGCGTAGGCACATTCCCCCGCAGGTTTTCAAACCGCAGGCCGGACCCCCAGTACGTGCGCGCCATCAGGCGTCGGCGCACGCTTCCGGTAGCCAGCGTTCCGGAACCGTTCCAGTCCGGTTCTTTCGTGATAAGCACATCCTCCACGGCAGCACGGGGCAAGACGGCGGCCAGCGTGAAGCCGGCGGCAAGCTCGCTCGGCACATCTTTGAGGCTGTGCACCGCTACGTCAATGCGGCCATCCCGGAGGGCGGTCTCCAGTTCCTTAATGAAGATCCCCTTGTCCACCATGCCGGAAACGCGGGCCACATCCGCCAGAGGAACATCCGTGCGGCGGTCCCCAATAGTATGGATGATTTCACAGCGCACGTCCAGTTCCGGATAACGGAGGGAAAGGGCAGCACGGACCATATCCGCCTGGGCCAGGGCCAGGGCGCTCCCGCGGGTGCCGATGATGAGGGTATTTTTACTGGTCATAAAGAGCGGAATCCGGAAAATATCTGGAGATGCTGTCCCGGATGATGGCCTCGCACCGGGAAACCTCCTGCTCTCGGCTGCGCTTGGCTTCATCCGCCAGCTGGGTGAGGGTATCAATATCGTAGAGATACACTTCGTCAATATCCGCCACGTCCGGAGAAATGTTGCGCGGCACGGAAATATCAATCAAAAAGAGGGAGCGGTATTTACGGGAGGCACGCAAAGGCAGAAGCGTTTCCCGGGTGATGATGCAGTGGGGAGCAGCGGTGGCGGCCACCACCACGTCAATATCCCTGAGATAGTTCCCCCACACGTCATACCGGATGGCCTGGCCGCCGATCATGCCCGCCAGCTCTACCGCACGGTCAAAGGAGCGGTTGGCCACATAAATGCCCTCAGCACCCCGGGCATGAAGGGCGCGCCCCGTAACGCGGCTCATCTCGCCCGCCCCCAGAATAAGGACGCGGGTGCCGGAAAGATCCCCGAAAATTTGTTCCGCCAGCTCTACTGCCACGGATCCCACGGAGGTTGCCCCGGCATGAATCTGGCTTTCCGTCCGCACTTTTTTACCGATAGTAAAGGCTTTCTGAAAGGTTTTGTTGGCGCAGGCCGCAGTTACTCCGGCATCCAGGGCCGTCTGGTAAGCCGTTTTTACCTGGCCGAAGATTTCCGTTTCCCCCAGCACCATGGAATCCAGGCCGCTCAGCACGCGGCATAGATGGCCTAGAGCATCTTCTCCCTGATGGCTGTAAAAATAAGAAGCCATATCCAGTTCCCCGCGCCCATCACCCAGAAAATGGGATAAAATGTGCTCCTGCGCATTTTCCGGAGCGTTGGACCAATAATAAATTTCCATGCGGTTGCAGGTGGAAAGCACAACGCACTGGTCCACTCCAGGAAGGGAACGGATGCGCTGTCCTTCCTCCCGGAGCTTATGGGACGGCACGGCAAACCGCTCCCGTATTTCCACGGGAGCGGTCCGGTGATTCAAGCCTAAACAAACCATTCTCATCAGCTTACCAGGAAAATGCTCATGGATGCAATAAAGAGGGCCACGCAGCAGCAGGCCAACATCCTTCCCGGAATGCCGCGGCGGTAAATGAACCACAGCAGGACGCTGTAGCCTGCCGTGAGAAGAATGACAATGGATGCCTTGGCCGCATTAATGGGGAGATGCCCCCGCCATCCGAGCCATTCCCCAAGCAGAAGAAGGAGGAATGCCACAAGAACCAGGCGCTTCATGCTGGCTTCCAGTGTACGGATGGGAGGAAGCACACGGCAGGTGCCGGGAATCCGGTGTCTTTTAAGACATTCATTCTGCATGCAGAACGCCGCCCCCGCGGCAGCGGCCAGGCCGCCGGCTCCGTAGGACATCATGGCTATGCCCACATGTGCCGTCACCCAGAAGTCATGCGTGCCCTGCACGTCCGCTCCGGAACGGCCTATCAGCAGGGAAAAAACCGTCAGCACGGCAATAGCCGGAGCCGTAAAGATGCCAAGCACGGACATTCGGTAAGCACGTCCCAGCATCAGATAAAAGAGATTGATGCTCCAGGAGAGGAAGAAGAGCACCTCTGAAGCGCCGCGGATGGGACACATTCCCGTCTGGTACGCTTTGACGCATAGCGTCCCTGTCTGGAGAACAAAGAGGCACGCCATCCAAAGATGGGCATATAAAAACCGCCGGCCGGAAGCCAGCAGGCGCCATCCCAGCCCTGTGAAAGCCAGGGAGAGGATGAGAGAGGCAATGGCCCACCAGTTATCGTTCATAAATCCGGCCCGGAAATGGTTCAGGAACGCAAATCGCGCTCAATGACAGCGTATGCCTGGTGGTTATGGATGGATTCAAAATTTTCCGCTTCCACCCGGTACCAGCTGAAGGCGGAATGACTCTGCGTTTTCAACGCCACGTTGCGCACCAGATCTTCCACAAAGACAGGGTTTTCATAAGCCTTTTCCGTCACCCATTTTTCATCCGGCCTTTTCAGCACGCTGAACAGGGAGCAGCTCGCGCAGAATTCCACCAGGTCAATCAGGTCTTCAATCCAGACGGGCCTGGAAGCAAAACGCACGGAATAAGTAACCAGCCCGCGCTGGTTGTGGGCTCCGTAGGCACTCATGGCCTTGGAGCAGGGGCACAGCGTCGTCACGGGAACGATAACTGTCAGCTTGAAATCAGCCAGTTTGTTGTTCGCTTCCGCCTCCATCTCAAACCGGACAACGTAATCCATGAGCCCTTCAATTCCGGTCACAGGAGCGTTTTTGGAGCGGAAAAACGGGAATTCCATTTCCACATGGGAACGGCGGGCGGACAGACGGCGGAGCAGTTCCCGCGGAATGGCCAGGGCCGTATGCACATCCAGCAAAGGGCCATGCTGGTGCAACGCCTCCACAAAACGGCTCATATGGGTGCCCTTGAATTCTTCCGGCAGATCCACCGCCAGAGAAACCGTCGCCACAGTGGACTGGATGCGGTTGAGCTTGTCCTGTATCTGGATGGGGAAGCGCAACCCTTTTACGCCCACCCGGTCAATGGAAATATTGCGCGTATCCGCCTCGGACTGGGTATCTTTCAGTTCCTGCATGGGGAAAAAGGATAATGGGTGGAAATAAAGCGGGAGTCTGCCCTGTTACCGGACAAACTCCCGCCTGCAAAGACAATTCTACCGAAAGAGATTTTCCTTGGGGCTTGTTACGGCAGAAGGTTGATGGAACGGGCCCGCTTGATTTCACGGGTTATCTTGCGGTGCATCTTGGCGGACAGCCCGGTCACACGGCGGGGAAGAATCTTGCCGGTTTCAGAGGTGAACTTGGACAGAAAATCAGGGTTGAGCAGATTGACCTGATCCATCGGGATGTCGAGACGGCGGCGCGGCATCTGACGATTGCACGTGCGGAAACGAATACGGCGTTCTACAGTCTTGGGTTCAGTGGACATAATAATAAAGATAATCGATAAGCCGAACCAGTTAACGCATTTCACGATGAAGCGTACGGCGCTTCAGGAAAGGATTGTACTTAATCTTTTCCAGGCGGCCGGGAGTACGCAGGCTTTTTTTATTGCGCGTGGTGACGTAGCGGGACGTAGGCTTTCCTTCGGCTTTGGCCTCGGTGCATTCGAGGATGATGATGTCTCTTGGCATGATGAAAATGTGTTACGGGGGAGGATTTATACACTATTCTTCGTCATCGTCAAGAGAAACAGATAAATCTACATCATTTTGTCCTCCGGCAAAGCCCAGGGCCACTCTGGGACGGAACCTGGCATTCTGGCCTTTTTCCTTTTCCCACTGGGCCTGGCATTCCACGGTAAGCCGCGCAAAGGGGATGGCCTCCAGACGCAGGATGGGAATGACCTTGTATGACATTTCGCAGATGCCATATGTTCCGTTGTCAATGCGGGCGAGCGCCTGTTCGATTTCATACAGGCCGTCCTGCTCTTTGGAAAGCAGGCTGAGCGCAAAATCACGGTCATAGGCGTCACTGCCGGCATCCGCCTGGTGCTCCCCGGAGCCGGAAGCCTCACTGCCTTCCGGATGATTCCGGAGAGTATCGCGGGCCACGCCGCTCATGTTGTCCAGAGCCCTGTCGCGCAAGTCCAGCAGATGCTGGCGCTGCATCTGCACAAAAGGCTCCCATTCGGGGTTGGCGGCCAGTTCGGCCCTGGCGGCGGCAATGGCTTCCGCCTGTTCATCCGTCAATTCATTTTTCGCGGGAGCGGGAACCGGGGCAACAGGAGCGGGAGCGGTTTTCTTAACCGGAGCCTTTCTGGCCGTTTTCGGCGCAGGCTTCTTTTCCATTTCAGCCGCGGCGGCGGCAGCCTCTTTGGCGGGCTTGGCGGCTTTTTCCGGTTCAGACGCCTTTTTCCTGCAGCATTTCTTCTTGGCGGGAGCCTCCAGGTCTACAGCGGTCTTGCAATCGGACTTCCCGCAGGTCTTTTTCTTGGAAGCCGGAACTTCCTTGGCGACGGTCTTGCTATTGGTTTTCTTGGGAGTAGGCATAGGAGGTGTCTCTATGGGCTGAGGTTGACAATATTTCACGAACAGAGGGCAGAACCCGCCCCGCTGACTAGACTATGAGACATTACAAACGCCCAAATGTTCATTCAAGAAAATTCAGTGATGAAACAAGTCATTTTTCCCCCTTTTGCACCCTCTATTTTCCTGTCGGGATTTTACCGGGAACATACTTCTTTTAACCTTTTCAACGCCCGATAAAATTCTATATTGGCGTTATATGACAGCTTCAACCATTCCCTCCATCGGCATTGACTTCGGAGGCACCTCCATCAAGATGGGGGTCGTCAAGGGCGCGGAAGTAATCGCCCACGCTCCTTCAATAGCCACCCAGGAATACGGCAATCCCGATCAACTGATTGAAGCCATAGCCCAGTTCGTGAATATGCTGCGGCTGAATCACCCGGAAGTGCAGGCCATCGGCATGGGAATGCCAGGGTTCGTCAATTTTTACCAGGGGACCGTTTATACGCTTACCAACGTGCCCGGCTGGAACAACGTTCCGGTACGGGACATGCTCCAGGCCGCCTGCGGACTGCCCGTATACGTGGAAAACGACGCCAACTGCATGGCTTATGCGGAATGGAAGCTGGGCGCCGGAAAAGGAAAAAGACATCTGGTCTGCCTGACCCTCGGCACCGGCGTTGGCAGCGGCCTGATCGTGAACGGAGAACTTCTGCGCGGGTCTACCTGCTCCGCCGGGGAGCTGGGGCAGACGAGCATCGACTACCGGGGGCGCCTGGGCCATTACGGCAACCGCGGCTCCCTGGAGGATTATGTAGGCAACCGGGAAATAGCTGCGGATGCACGCACGCTTTACGCCAGCCACGGCATTGACAAGGCCATTGTGGACTGCAACCCCATCGCTTTGGAACGGGCCGCATTGGCGGGTGATGAAGTGGCTGAACAAGTATGGCGGGACCTGGCCGTAAAACTCTCCTGCGCCCTGATGAATTGCTGCTATCTCCTGAACCCGGAAGCCATCATCATCGGCGGGGGCGTGGCCAAGGCCAAAACCCTGCTTTTCCAGCCCCTGCAGGAAATCATGAAAGCCCAGCTCGCCGCCCCTCTGGTGGAATATCTTGAAATCCTTCCCGCCCAGTTCGGTACGGAGGCGGGTATCCTGGGGGCCGCCCATCTGGCCCTCAACACCCACTTCGGAGAAACATTCCGGGCCTGATCTCGTGTCTTCATCCCAAATACTCAGACTCGCCCGCAAACTGGAATTGACGGCGGAACAGGAACGGGATTTTCTGGACGCCATGCAGGCCGGGAACCGTTCCAGAAGCGCGCTGGTCATTACACCGAAGGCTCCGGAAGGCTACCAGCCGCCCCTGTCGGCAAAAAACACGCCGCAGGAATGGGGACATTCCTCCATTCTGGAGCTCCCGCCGGGAGAGACAGAAACCAAACCCGGCTCCCTGCCGGATTACGAATGCGGCTATTACTATCCACTGGATCTCTCGTCCGTCTGGGAAACGGCCCCTCTGGCGCATCTTCCGTTTCGTCCGGGACGCTGCCTGGACATGTGCGCGGCGCCGGGAGGAAAAAGCATTCTGGCGCAAACGCGGGTATCTCCGCAGGAACATGTTTCCAATGAGGTGCATCCGAAGCGCCTGGGCATTCTGCGCCACAACCTGCTTCGCTGCGGCTTCACCAATCTGTACACCCAGCGCCTACGCCCGGACCAGTGGGCGGAACTGGCCCCCGGGTGTTTTGACCTCATTCTGGCGGATGCCCCGTGCAGCGGGCAGTCCCTGCTGGCTAAAGGCATTCCCAACCCCGGCTGTTTCAATTCCTCCGTCACCGGAGGCAACGCCAAGCGGCAGCGGGGCATTTTGCTGGCCGCCCTCCGGTGTCTGGCTCCCGGCGGCTTCCTGCTGTACACTACATGCACCTACGCTCCGGAGGAAAATGAACGCAATGTCCTGTACCTGCTGAAGCGCCATCCGGACCTGCACACCGTAACCGTGCCGGAGCTGGAGCATTTCCGTTCCTCCCTGACGCAGGAAGCCTGCTACCGGCTCATGCCCTTCCACGGAGCAGGAGCGGGCGGTTTCACCTGTCTGCTGCGCAAGGAGGGAGGCCATCCGCTCCCACTTTCCCTGCCGGATGAATTGAAGGCATGGCCCATTCATGCCATGAATTGCTGAAAAAAGATGAAGATAGGCATTTTTTCCGACTTGCACAACCGCACAGACCATCTGGAGCCAGCCATGCACCGGATGCGCCTGCTGGGTTGCGGACATTTCATCTTCCTGGGCGACTGCACCACCCCGGAGAGTTTCCGGCGCCTGATTGAACTGACGGAGGACTTTCCTCTGGATGCCGTTCCGGGCAACAATGACTATGATGTGGAAACCATGCGGCGGATGGCCGACAGTTCCCCGGCGGCGCGCCTGCATCCGGAACATGTCCTTATCACCCGGTACGGCATGAAACTTTCCCTCTCCCATTACCCAAAATACGCCTTGCGGGAAGCGCGCAGCGGAAACACAGACGCCGCCCTGTACGGCCATACCCACCAGGCCGTGAGCGAAAGATGCGGCGGCTGCCTGCTGGCCAATCCCGGAGAACTCCAGGGCAGGACCGGACGCATCGGCTTCGGCGTCCTGGATACGGAAACCCGCATCATCAACCTGCATACCCTGGATTTTCACACACCATGAACACGCTGGACGTCTGCTGTGCCCTGATTGAACTGCCCGCCGCACGAGGCCCTCTTCTTCTGGGCGCTAAAAAGAAAACGGGCAGTCCAACGGGCTTCTTTACGAATTCCCCGGCGGAAAAGTGGAACCAGGGGAGAATGCCCGGCACGCCGTCATACGGGAAATACGGGAAGAACTGGGATGCCCCGTCTTCCCCGTCCGCATGCTCACCCCCGTACGGCACCGGGAGCCTGAACGCATTATCCGCCTTATCCCTTTTCTGTGCCGTCTGGAACTTTGCTCCCTGCCCCGGCCCCTGGAACATGAAAACCTGGGGTTCTTCTCCCGCCGTACGCTGGAAGAACTGCCCTGGGCGCCTGCGGACCGCCTTGTGTTAAAGGAATGGCTGGAAGAACACCGCTGAAAGCAGCATCCCTTTCAAACTCAATCGCTCCACGGGAAAGTTCCCATCCATGTCTGAAAAGATTGCAAAAACACCTTGGAACATTCCCTCCCATGAGGTATACAAGGTGGTGGCTGCTGCACTCGTCATCACCTGGCAAAGTGGCCCGGACCGATATTACAACCTAATGGGGGCAGCCCCGACGCAGGGCTGACTACGTCCTATACCGGAAAAGTCAAAACAGCGGCGGAAGTCCCCGCTCTATTGAGGCACGGGAACGTGGCTCACAGCCAGAGACGGTGCAGCGGTGTCTTTTTTCCATCACCTGAATCCAGAAAGCTCGTTCTTTCAACGTTTTTCTCCTCCTTGAATCCGCAGGTAAGCCGGGATTCCCCTCTTGGGCAACATTACTCCTGTCGGGATTCACCGCCTTTCCCTGTTCTTCCCACCCCCGCATCACTTACAAACACGGAGAAGCCAATTCCCCAAAAGATCGAATGGGAGCATCTTCAGATATTTCGTGGCCCTCCATTCCCGCTCCTTCCGTCACTGGGCGAGAAGGAAGAAAGGAAATATTATTAGTTAATAAACAGCAACTGTTAATAAACATAATAATCCCTTAGACATTTCCGGAAATCATGATAGGATCACGCTCCGTTGCGGAAAAGTTTTTAACATCCGTGCAACTTTTTCATTATTGCGAAGTATAATATAGTCGTGAAGGGATTCATCAAACTCATCATCGTCATTGCCGTTCTCGGAGGCATCTGGTTTGCCTGGGAACAGTGGAAAGGAAATGAAGCCATCCAGGTGGACTACCAGACAGAACCTCTTGAAAAAGGAGACCTGATGATCACTATCGAAGCAACCGGCGTTACGGAGCCTGATGAACTGGTAGATGTAGGCGCCCAGGTCAGTGGAATCATCATGGAGTTCGGCAAGGACATGAACGGCAAGGTAGTGGATTATTCCAGCCCTGTAAAAGCCGGTCAGATGCTCGCGGAAATCGACAAGCTTCCCGTGCAACTGGACGTTCAGAGGGCGGAAGCCTCCAAAGCGCAGGCCATTGCCGGAATCGCCCGCGCCAAAGCGGACATCCAGCAGGCCAAAGCCAAGCACCAGCAGGCCAGACTGGACCGGGAACGCGCGGAAAAGCTGGGGCCGGGGGATGCCCTGTCCAAATCCAGCTACGACCAGTATATTGCGGATGAAGAAACCGCCCGCGCCAACGTAGCCGTGGCGGAAGCCTCCCTGCAGGAAGCGGAAGCATCCCTGAAACAGGCGGAAGCCGCGCTGAAAAAGGAAATGCGCAATCTGGAATACACTACCATCAAGTCCCCCGTGGACGGCGTCGTGGTCAAACGCCTGGTCAACATAGGCCAAACAGTAGTTTCCAGCATGAGCGCCTCCAGCCTGTTTTACATCGCCACAGACCTTTCCAAGCTGAAAATTTGGGCCGCTGTGAACGAGGCGGACATCGGCAGCATCCGCAAGGGGCAGGAGGTGCTGTTCACCGTGGACGCTTTCGCCGGCCGCAAATTCAAGGGAACGGTGGACAAGATACGGCTGGACGCAACCATGACGTCCAATGTGGTCACTTACATCGTGGACATTGATGTACCCAATCCGGACAAGCTTCTTATCCCCTATCTGACGGCAAATGTCCAATTCGTGGTAGAGGACATACGAAACGCCTTCCTCGTTTCCAATGCGGCCCTCCGCTTCCGCCCGGAAACAGAACTGGTCAGCGCTGAACAAAAAGCGGCCTTTGACCGGATGCAGCCGGAGCTGGCCGCCCCCGTCCGGGACGGACAAAAGAAAAAAGCCGTGGTCTGGGAATTGCGGGACAATCTTCTTTATCCCCACCTGGTCACCAAAGGGGAAAGCAACGGCATGCTGACAGCCATTGCGGGAGAAACGCTCCGGGAAGGAATGGAAATCGTATCTACGGCCCAGATACTGAACCGCTCCGACAGTTCGGGGGACGGTTCTTCCGCCTCCGCCGGCGGGGAAAACCCGTTCGCGCCCAAAATGCCCCCGCGCCGCAAGCCTAGCACAGGCAATACAAAAACGCCAACCTCGGCCGGAAACGATGGCCCTCCCCCGCCTCCCTGACCCGGGGAACCGCCATCATTCGACCTCTTAATTACTCTTTTTCACCGCATCAAGCATTCCAACAACGTGATTCGCTTACGTGACATAACCAAGGTATACCACTTGGGAGAAATAGACCTTCAAGTGCTCAAGGGCATCACCCTGGATATCAACGAGGGGGAATTCGTCTCCCTCACAGGAGCTTCCGGTTCAGGAAAATCCACCCTGATGAATATCCTGGGCTGTCTGGACCGCCCTACCTCAGGCCATTACTATATTGCCGGGGAAGATGTTGCCAAATTCAACGCCGCAGAACGAGCCACTCTCCGGAACAAGCGCATCGGATTCGTCTTCCAGAACTTTAACCTGCTCTCCCGTACCACAGCCCTGGAAAACGTGATGATGCCTGCCGTATATGCCCACCCTGCCCTCAGCATGAAAGCCATGCGCGAACGTTCCGTGGAATTGCTGAATTTGGTAGGCCTTTCCGACCGCATGGACCACACCCCGGCCCAGCTTTCCGGCGGACAGCAGCAGCGCGTAGCCATTGCCCGTTCCCTCATCAACACCCCCAGCATCCTGCTGGCGGACGAACCAACGGGAAACCTGGACTCCACTACCTCCAAGGAAGTGCTGCACATGTTCAAGGACCTGAACCGCCAACAGGGAATCACAGTCATCCTGGTGACGCACGACCCCAAAATAGCCGCCTTCACGGACAGGGCCATCAACATGGCGGACGGTCTTATCTGCGAAGGGATTTCCGATATGCTTAGCAAGGACGACGTATGAAATTCCTTCCTCTCCTTAAAACCTGCATCAGGGCCCTGGTGCGTAATCCCATGCGCGCAGCCCTCACCATCCTGGGCATCATCATCGGCATTGCCGCAGTAATCGCCATGGTGGAAATCGGCCAGGGATCTACGCTCCAGATTAAAAATACCATCGCTTCCATGGGGGCGGACACGCTGAATATCCGCCCTGGAGCCATCTCCAAAAGCGGCGTCAATACCGGCGCGGGCGGACGGGCCTCCCTGACCAACGCGGACTGCGAAGCCATTGCGAAAGACTGCCCCATGGTTCTGCGGGCTACCCCCGTGGTGCGCGCCAGCGGCCAGGTCATTTACGGCAACAAGAACTGGAGCCCGGAAACTGTAGAGGGAGGTTCCGTGGAATACCTGAAAATCAAAAGCTGGTATGACATGGCGCGAGGCCAGCCCTTCTCCGAGGAAGATGTGGAACAGGCCAGGCGCGTGTGCGTCATCGGCCAGACGGTGGCCAAGGAACTTTTCGGGGACGAAGACCCGCTGGGCAAGGATATCCGCATCAAGAATGTCATGTTCAAAGTCATCGGCATCCTTCAGAAAAAAGGGGCCAACATGATGGGACGCGACCAGGACGACTCCATCATCCTCCCATGGACAAGCATCCGCTACCGCCTCCAGGGCCTGGGCGGCGGTTCCACCACCACTTCCACCGGCAACAGCACCACCACCTTCAACCGGGCAGATAAATACACTGCCAGTTCCGTGGATTACTACACGGAAACTACGGACCAGCCCTATACGGACGCTCCCCATCCGCGGCGCTTCAACAATATTGATTCCATCATGGCTCAGATTTCAGACCCGGAACGCTCCTCCGAGGCCATTGACCAGATTACGGAAGTGATCCGCGCCAAACACAACCTCAAGGACGGCCAGCTGGACGATTTCCGGGTATGGGACATGGCGGAAATGTCCCGTGCCATGAGCAGCACCACGGAAGTGATGACCAATCTGCTGATGATCGTGGCCATGATCTCTCTGGTCGTCGGCGGCGTCGGCATCATGAATATCATGCTCGTTTCCGTCACGGAACGAACCAAGGAAATTGGCCTGCGCATGGCGGTGGGCGCCCGTCCGCAGGATATTATGCGCCAGTTCCTGCTGGAAGCGGTGCTGCTCTGCGTGGTGGGCGGCGCGCTGGGCATCATGCTCGGCAAGGCGATCTCCATCATCGTCAGCCGCACCATGAACTGGGCCACAGCCTCCTCCCCGGAAGCCATGGCTCTGGCTGTAGGCGTCTCCGTATTCATCGGCCTGGCCTTCGGATGGTACCCCTCCTGGAAGGCGTCCAAGATGGACCCCATTGATGCCCTTCGCCACGAATAACACCTTACTTTTTATTTTTCCATGTCATCCACGTTCAAACATCTCCCCCTTCTGGCCGCCTGTTTCCTTGGCTCCTGCATGGTAGGCCCGGATTTCCGGACGCCGACCAATGACCTCCCCGCCACGTGGGAGGCGAACAGGCCCCCCCACAGTTCGGACAAAGATTTGCGTTCCTGGTGGAATATCTTTGGAGACCCCCAACTCAACCGCCTGGTCTCCACCTCCCTCAACAACAATCCGGACATGAAGGTGGCTTTGCTCCGCATCCGGGAGGCCAGGGAAAAACTCCGCGTCTCCCAGGCATCCCTGCTTCCCTCCGCAGACGCCAGCGCCGGGTGGAGCCTGTCCCCAGACAGAGGTTTTCGCAGCTCCACTTCCCAGAACTTCTCCCTGGGAGCGTCCACCTCCTGGGAGCTGGACCTCTTTGGCGGCAACCGGCGTTCCATCGAGGCCTCCCGCGCCTCCCTCATGTCCACGGAAGCTTCCGCAGGAGCCGTGCGCACAGCCCTGCTGGCGGACGTCGCTACGGCCTACTTTGACTGGATTACCGCCTGCGAACAGCTCCGCATCGCCAGGGAACAACTGGAAATCCAACGCAGCACCCTCACCATTGCGGAAAAACGCTACAAAACGGAATTCGCCCCCCGTCTGGATGTGGAGCAAGCCACCTCCACCGTCGCCTCCACGGAAAGCCGCATCCCGCAACTGGAAGCACAGGTGGCCTCCTCTAAAAACCAGCTCGCCGTGCTGCTGGGCACCTATAATTCCCGTGTAGAACTGACGCTGCCCAAAGCTTCCGTTTTTGAGAAAACGCCCGTCGTTCCGGTAGGCCTCCCCTCCGAACTCCTGCGGCGCAGGCCCGACGTTATCGCCGCTGAGGCGGACCTGCACGCGGCCGTGGCCAACGTGGGCGTAGCCGTAGCGGATCTGTACCCGCGCTTCAGTCTGACGGGCTCCCTTTCCAGCCGCGGCGGAGATTTCGGCCAGCTCTTCAGGGAAAACAACAACGCGTGGTCCCTGGGAGGGAATCTGCTCCAGCCCCTGTTCCAGGGCGGAGCCCTGAGAGCCACGGTACGCGCCCAGAAAGCCGCAGCGGAACAAGCTGCGGAAACTTACCGCAAAACGCTCATTACCGCCGTCTCCGAGGTGGAGGACGCCCTGATCGCCTATGGCAGCTATACATCCCAGATGCAATACCTGCACAAGGAAAACAACGCCAACAGAGAAGCGTTCCAGCTCTCCCGCACCCTGAACATCAACGGCGAGACGGACTTCCTGAACGTGATCACCGCCCAGCGTTCCTGGCTCAGTTCGGAGGAATCTCTGGTCACCATGAAACAGAACATCCGCAAGGCCGTGGTGCAGCTCGCGCGCGCCCTGGGCGGAGGGTGGTAACCGGCAGCTCCCTCCAAAAGGCCGGGGTCGCCATCCCCGGTAAACGGAACCCTGATTTTTCAACAGGGGACAGGGCAGCAAGGAAATGACTGAAGAATCATTCTTTCGCGCCCTTCACATTCAGATTAAAAAAGACCGTAAGAATAGGAACGAATAAACTATCCGGAAACTTCCGAGGGGATTGAACAGATAGTCAAGGTCCAGGTTAAAAACACTCTTCAGCCACTTCTTTCATGACTGCGCTGATAAGGTTCCGGGTTTTCACGCCGGGCAGCACGTTCAGGTCCATGCGGTTCATCGCGTAGCCGAAGGAAAGGCCGTGGGCCGGATCCGCAAAGGCATGGGAACCGCCCGCCCCGGCATGACCGAAGCCACCGGAGCCGAACAGATGGCGCAGCTTGCGGCCCGTGGCGGGGTCTGCGGGATCGTGCATGAAGCCGCAGGAAAAGGCGGTGGGCGTTTTCAGCGTCAGGTCCGGCCCGTCAATGACGACGTTCCGCATCCAGCCGCGCACGTCGGACGGGAATACCCGGAGTTCATCCAGCCCCAGGCAGGCCTGGTAGAACTGCGCCATGCCGCGGGCGGAAGCCACGCCGCCAAAGGCCGGAACTCCGGACACCCACGCTTCCGGCGTATTCATCTGCCGCACACTGTTCAGCCCTATCAGAGTATTGAACGCACGGTTTACGGGCGTGCCCTTGTTCATGTATTCCAGATAAAACGGCGTACCCATGTTGGACATGTCCATCTTGCCGGGATACAGCGTCGCCACGCGGTTCCATTCGGATTCCGGCAACCCGATGTAAAAATCCAGATTCAACGGTTTGCGGATGTATTCCTCCCAGTAGCGCCACAGGCGTTCCCCGGTCAGCCGCAGCATGAGTTCATCAAGCATCACTCCGTAAGTATGCGGATGGTAGCCGTGTTCCGGCGGCTGCCACGCCGGAACGGTTTCCTCCAGGGCGCGCACGCAATCCTCATGGTCAAACACGCTTGCCGTCCGGGAAAAAGCCGCCAAACCGCATTGATGGGACATCATCTGCGCGATGGATGCATAGGGCAGCGGGAATTCAGGCCACAGTTCCCCCATGCTCATCTGCGGCGAGGCTCCCTGCTGGTGCAGGGCCAGCAGAAGGGCGGCGGATGCGGCTCCCTTGGTGGCGGAGTAAACGGGCACCAGCGAATGTTCCGTCCATGGACGCGTTTTATCCGCTGCGGCAAACCCGGAATGCAGGGAAACGATTTCCCTTCCTTCCTTCCAGACAGAAACGGAGGCGCCCAATTCTCCGTAGTTACGGAAGTTTTCCTGAAAAGCTTCAGTTATCTGCCGGTACTCATTCATTCCCTTAAAATGACCCGGCGTTACTCCCGGCGTCCGGACAGGAAAATACTCCCCTCCGGCTCCGAAAGCAAGCTCCGGCGCTGCCCTGGATGGTCAGCGCCGGAACAGGACAATCTGTAAAACATCAGTCTTTCGTATGGGCGGCCAGGTATTTCCTGGCTCCTACTTCATCCGGATCCTCCTTCAGATCATTCAGGGAGAATTTAATACGGAATAATCTCATGATGAACACATAAGAACATGGAATCAGAAAAGCGCCCACCAGTGTAGCCACCCCCATGCCAATCACCACCACCGTACCGATAGCGTTGCGCGCCAGAGCTCCGGAACCGGAGGAAAGCATCAGGGGGATGCATCCCAGAACGAATGCCAGAGAAGTCATCAGAATGGGACGCAGGCGCAGACGCGCGGCAGCCAGCGTAGCCTCCATCAAGCCCTTGCCGCGCTGCATCTCCAGATTGGCGAATTCCACGATGAGGATGGCGTTCTTGGCCGCCAGACCCACCAGCATCACCAGACCGATCTGCGCGTAGAGCGTCAGCTCCATGCCCTGCCAGAACAACCCGGCATAGGCCCCCAGCACGGCAATGGGAACCGTGAGGAAAACCGCCAGGGGAAGAGACCATTTCTCATAAAGCGCCACCAGGATAAGGAAGGCGAAAACGGCGGACATGGTGAAGATGGCCCCCAGCCCAATACTGTTGCGCACCTTATTTTCCTGGAAGCTCATGTCCTGGTAGTCGAAGCCAACCTTCGTAGGATCCATCGTCTGATGGAACACTTCCTCCAGCGCATCCATCACCTGCTGGGTGGAGTGGCCGGGCCGGGGCATCACGTTCAATTTGGCGGCGTTGTAGATGTTATGGTGCATCACGAATTCCGTATCCTCTATCTCTCTGATGTTCACCAGGGCGGAGAGAGGCACGCGGGCTCCGTCCGCGTTCGTGACAAAGAAGCCGTCCATCTTCTCCAGGCTGGCGCGGTCTTCGCCCTGCGCCTGGATATACACCTGCCACTGCTGGCCGAAGGCATTGAAGTAATTGATGAAGGAGGAACCGTTGTAGGAGGCCAGAATGCCGTTGGCCACGTCAATATCCACCTTGTGGAATTTGCATTTTTCCTTGTCCAGGTTCACGTACTTCTGCGGCATGTCCGCCATCATCATGTCTATGCACAAGGCTATTTCCGGACGCCGGGAAGCCGCTTCCTGGAACCGTTGCACCTGTTCATGCAGATAAGCTACGCCCTGCCCTTCCAGATCCTCCAGTACCATCGTAACCCCGTTGGCGGTTCCCACGCCGGGGATGGCGGGAGGTTCCAGCACCATCGCCATGCCGTCCAGGCCGGCCTGGGCCAGCTTTCCCTGAAGCTTTCCGGCCAGCTCCGCGGAGGTTTCCGGCCGTTCGCTCCAGTCCTTGAGCTCAATGTAGGCAATGCAGGCGCCGGGAGTCTGCACGCTGTTGAGGATGTTGAGCCCCACCACGGTAGTAAGGTTCTTCACGGCGGGATCCTGGAGGGCCGCCTCAAATTTTTTGTCCTGTTCATAGGCAACCTGCAGGGAGGTATTCGGCTTCAGGATCAGGCAGGCCAGTAGAAAGCCCTGGTCCTCATCCGGAAGAAAGCCGCCGGGAACGCGCTCTGCCACAGGAGCCACAGCCCCCCAGAATAACAACAGGAGGGGGATGGAAATCGCCAGCTTGCGGGCCAGGCTTCCGCACATGCGGGTATAGCCGTTGGAGACACGTCCGTAACACCAGTTGAACAAACGGTGAAATGGGGAAAAGAGGCTCTTCCTGCCCGCATTCCGGGGTTTCAGCAACAGGGCGCACAAGGCAGGGGAAAGCGTCAGCGCATTAAAGGCGGAAATGAGCATGGAAATGGCGATGGTCACGGCGAACTGCTTGAACAGCGTTCCCGTGATGCCCTCCAGCAGCAGGGAAGGCAGGAACACCGCCGCCAGCACCAGGGCAATGGCGATGACGGGGCCGGATACCTCCTGCATGGCGGCGAAGGAAGCCATGCGCGGATTGAGCCCCTTGTCTATGTGCTCCTGCACGGCTTCCACCACCACAATGGCGTCATCTACAACCAGGCCGATGGCCAGCACCATGCCAAGAAGGGAAATGGTGTTCAGAGAAAACCCCAGGACGGGAAAGAGGCAGAACGTGGAAATAAGGGAAACCGGAACGGCGATGAGTGGAATGAGGGTGGCGCGCCAGTTTTGAAGGAAAACATACACGACCAGGGCCACCAGGATGACGGCTTCCATGAACGTGTGCTTGATTTCATCAATGGAATAGCGCACCGCCGTAGTCGTATCCAGGGAAACGCGCCCGGTAATTCCTTCCGGCATCAGCGGAGCCTTGGCTTCCAGCAGTTTTTCCACGCGGTCCGCCGTAGCGATGGCGTTGGAACCCGGAGACTGGAAGATAACGATAGCCGCGGAAACTTCTCCGTTCAGGCGGCCGGTGGCGGAATAGTCTTCAGCTCCCAGTTCCACCTTGGCAATATCTTTCAGGTACAGGATTTCATCCCCATTCTGGCGAATGATGATGTCTTCAAATTCATGGGGCTCCGAAAGACGCCCCTGAGTGCGCACGGTAATGGTCTGCTCCTGGCCGTCCGGCACGGGGTCCGCCCCGATCTTGCCGCCGGGGTTGGTGGTGTTCTGGGCGGAGATGGCGCCCCGCACTTCATTGACGGAAACGCCGTAATGGGTCATTTTGGACGTATCCAGCCAGATGCGGATGGCATAACGCCCCGCGCCGTACACCTGAACTTCCCCCACGCCCTCCACGCGCTTAAGTTCATCCACCAGCTTCACCTGGGCATAGTTCGCCAAATCCACGGAATGATAACTGCCGTCCGGGGATGTCAGGGAATAAATCATCAGCGGAAGCCCCGGCTGCTGCTTGATGGTCACGCCCGTGCTCTGAACTTCCTGCGGAAGCTGGGAGGAGGCCTGCCCATAGCGCATATTGGTCAGCACCTGGTCAATATCCGTATCGGAACCCGGTTCAAAAATGACGGAAAGGTTATACACGCCGTTGTTGGAGGAAACGGACGTCATGTAGTCCATGCCCTGCACGCCGGAAATCTGGCGTTCCAGGGGAGTGCCCACGGAATCAGCCACCGCCTGCGCGCTGGCCCCCGGAAACATGGCCTGAAGCTGGATGGTGCGCGGCGTGATTTCCGGATACTGGGAAATAGGCAGGTTGAACATGCAGACCAGCCCCAGCAGCGTAGTCACAATGGCAATCACGGCTGCGATTGCGGGATGCTTGATGAAAAACGCACTCATGGCTTATTTGGCAGTTACGGAAGGAGTGGTGGAAACAGGGGCGGTATAGATGAAGGGAACGGGGACAACCGTCCCGAACCCTTCCGTGGCTCCATGTTCCCGCATCAGGCTGTTCGCCTTGGAATACTGGGCGGCCATCATGCCGCCTTCCACGATGACGGGAGCATCCGCCGGCTTTCCGTATCCTATTTCCTTCAGAGATTCCGGAATGGGCTTGACCGTTCCCGTCACTATCTGCATCAGCATGGGGGCCGTGCCGCCCTTGCCGTCAGGCATGTCAAGGACTACGGTTTCCCCCGGCTGCACGTCAATGCGGCGCGGCGTCCCGTCCGGAGCCACCACCATGATGTTGCGGTGGTTCATGGAAGAAAGCAGGGCGCGGGCGGGAACCAGCAAGGCATCCTTCTCCGTACCCGTCACGGCGCGCACGCGCACCGCCATTCCGGAACGCAGTTTCAGATCCGGATTGGGAATATGGCCGATGAAATTGACGGTGCCCGTCGAACGGCTCACCTCGCTGTCCACGGAAACCACCTTCCCCTTCTTTTCAAAGACGGAGCCGTCTTCCAGAATCAGTTCAAAATCCGGCATGTCTCCCATGCGCCCGGTTTTCACATTCACGGTTCCATCCATCAGACGGCTGAGAACCTGTTTTCCCGTCACGGAAAAATCCACCCGGATGGGGTCGATGGAAGACATGGTAGTGAGCGGCGAGCCGCTGGCGGAAATCAGTTCCCCCACGCTGGCCGTCGCCTTGGAAGCCAGTCCCCGGAACGGCGCGCGTACTTTGGTGCGGTCCAGATTAATCCGGGCGTTTTCCAGGGAGGCTTCCGCCTGCTTGATGCCCGCTTCCGCCTGTTCCAGAGCGGCCTGCATCTCCTTAAGGTTCTGTTGCGCGTCCGTCAGGTTCTTGACGGAAATAGCCCCCGTCCTGATCAGTTTGTCATAGCGGTCCAAATCCTTCTGCACCCTGTCCAGAGAAGCTTCCGCCTGAAGTTTGACGGCACGAGCCGTAGCCAGGTTGGCCGCCTCCCTGTCCACGGCGGCCTGATAGGTAGCCGGGTCAATTTCAAAAAGCAGTTCTCCCTTGTCGCAAATGGAGCCGTCCCAGTAAACCTGGCGTATCAGCGTTCCGGAAACTTGCGGCCTGATGTCCGCCTGCTCCACCCCGCGCAAATGGCCGAACCAGGAAGATTTCAACTCCACCGTTCTCTGCTCCATATTCATCACGGAAACCTTGAGCGGAGGCATTTCCCTCCGGTCTGCAGCATCCGCGGCGCCGTTGTCTTCCCGGCACCCTGTCAGCCCGCACAGGGCCGCTATCAGTATATAGTGTGCTTTCATGTTGTTGGTTAACAATATTATTGAAGCATGCTTCATATTTTTCAAAACCTGTTTACCGAAAAAAACGCACGGGACTTTATTATTTGAGATTGTCGTACATGCGCCGGAGCAAATCCCTCAGCATGCTGCGGCTTTCCTCCGGCACCCCGTCCAGCAGCGTATTTTCAATCACTCCTATCTGCTGGCAAATGGCCTCATGAACGCCCCGGCTCATATCCGTCAGGTACACATTCTTCAGCCGTCCGTCTTCACTGTCAAAAGCCGTGGTTACCCAGCCCTTCTGTTCCAGCCTCTGAACAATTCCCTTGGCCGTGGTATGGGAGACCCCCAAATGCCGCTCTATGTCCCTCTGGGAGACGTTTTCTCCGTCACGGGACATCAGGTAAGCCAGCACCCGGCCCTGGGAGGCCGTAACACGCTCCAGAGTCAAACCGCGCGTAAGCATCATATCCACGCGGTCCGTAATCATTTTCATCAAAAACGAAATCGTAAATGGGTCGGCCATAAAACAATGAAGCATGCTTCAAAAATGTACCGATAGGTACTCTTTATCCGGACGCAAGTCAAGCGGAATCAGAATGACAGAGCGCGGAAAAACACGTTGGCCTCACCAGTAAAAATAAATCAAATCCGTTCTTTATCAATAAACTGAAAAAACAAACCATCAATAATCCGACCACCTTCGCATTTCTTTCCCGCATCAGCCGGCGTTTCCCGGCAAACATACCCCTTCCAGCCACAGGAAACCAATGCTCCGCGCAGGGATAAAGAAAAAATACCTAAGGAATGGCCCGCATATCAAAAAAGGCCGGAACCGCTTCGCCTTCTTTCCAGGGACAATACGCACAGCCGCTTTCCCTCTACCTTGAATTTCACCTCCCAGCCAGAGAACAAAAGGCCGTAAACCCGTTCCGGATCATCCTGATACTGGGGACGGGGATCCAGGGACAGCGTATCTTCCAGCGCACTCCTCTCTTCCGGAGACATGGAACCGCCAAAAGATTCGGGAATTTCCACATCCAGCCGTTCATAGGGGACGGCCGTAAACCCTTCCGACGCCTCCGGAATGCAGTCCGCCAGAGGAACATAGGGCTTGATATCCAGAATGGGGGTGCCATCCACCAAATCCACGCCGGAAAGATGCAATACCGGGCCGTCCAGAGGATGCAATTCCACCCGTTCCAGCCTGACGGCAGACAACCCGATGGGATTGGGACGGAACGGCGCACGCGTGGCGAACACCCCCATGCGCACATTGCCCCCCAGCCGCGGAGGCCGGACCGTAGGGCTCCACCCCTTATCCACGTTTTCACTGAACACCCAGACCAGCCACAGATGGGAAAACCCTTCCAGACCACGAACGGCATCCGGATGGCGGAACGGCGGCTCAAATACCAGCCGCGCCCGCGCATCCGGAACCAGGCCGCTCTGGCGCGGCGCACCGAATTTGTCCGGATAACACGTGCTGACGCGGGCGACGGGCTGCAAGCGGAGACTGATAGTTAATAATTAATAGCTGCCTGCCTTTCTCCATGACGCTTTCATCAGAAGCGGTGGAGCTGTTCTCCGAACACCACGGCATCCACTTTTCCCTTCAAGGTCTTGCCCAGGAATGGGGTGTTGCGGGCGCGGCTGCGGAGCGTTTCATCCGTGACGGGCGTTTCTCCTTCCGGGTCAAACACCACCAGATTGGCCGGGGCCCCTTCTTCCAGGGAGACGGGGGCCAGCCCCATCAGCCTGCGGGGAGCGTCGCTACAGGCGCGCACTACTGTCTGCCAGGACATTTTTCCAGGTTCCACCAGATACTGGTAAATAGCGGGCAGGAACGTATCCAGCGCAATCATGCCCTGCGGGGCGACAACGAAATCCTGAAGTTTGGAAAACGGCGTGCAGGGCGTGTGATCGGAAACAATGCAGTCAATGGTGCCGTCATTCACGGCGGCAATCAGGGCATCCACATCCGACTGGTCGCGCAGGGGCGGCAGCGTCTTGTAGCAGGTATCGTACCGGCCCACGTCCTCATGCGTGAACAGGAGATGGTGAAGCGCCGCTTCCGCGCTCAACCCGGCGGTTTTCCGCTTGCAGCGGCGCAGGATATCCACGCTGCCGGCCGTAGAGACGGTCTGCACATGCAGGGAGTTGCCCGTATCCACGGAAAGGCGGATGATGGTTTCCAGCCCTATTTCCTCCGCACAGGAGGGGGAGCCCATCAACCCCAGACGGTAGGAAGTAGTGCCCGGGTGCATGGCCGCCCTGGCCGTCAGGGACGGCACGTCTCCGCGCAGGGCGAAAGTAAGGTTCAAATTGCTGGCGTACTGCATGGCGCGGTACAGCAGCAGCATGTTGTCCGGCGCACGGTCCCCGTCCGTGATGAAACGGACGCCCTTGGCGCGCAGGGAGTCGTAGGAGGCCTGCTCTTCCCCGCCGTCCCCCTTGGTCAGGCAACCGGAGGGGATAACCTCCACCAGAGCATCCGTCCGGCATATTTCCATGAACGTGGTAATCTGGGCGGCATTGTCCATCACGGGTTCGGTATCCGGCATCGCCATCAGTCCGGTCACTCCTCCATGCAGGGCGGCGGCGGTAGCCGTAGCCACACGTTCCTTGTCCTCCCGGCCGGGCTGGCACAAATGGGCATGGATGTCGAACAGGCCGGGCAGAACAAGTTTCCCGGAAGCATCCAGCGCCTTTTCCGCGGCGCTCTCCAAAAGCGTTCCGGCAGGAGCTTTCGTTGTAATCACCCCCCCGGAAACCAGAAGGTCCGCCGGGGCGGAACCGTCCGTCAACCGGGCGTTGCGAATAAGTACGGAAGTTTTCATGAACAATCAGTGCTGGGTTTGCGGAGTGAGATGGTAAAGGATGGACATGCGGCAGGCGATGCCGTTTTCCACCTGGCGGTTGATCAGGCAGCGCTCATAGTCCATCGCCAGGTCACAGATTTCCACGCCGCGGTTGACCGGCCCCGGATGCATGATGTACAGGCCTTCACCGGAAATGCGCTTCAGGCGTTCTTCCGTGACGCCGTAAATCTTGTTGTACTCCCGGGCGCTGGGGAAGAAAGGGGCGTCCTGCCGCTCTTTTTGAACGCGCAGCAGGTAAATTACGTCCGGCTTCCAGGCAAACGCCTCATTGAAATCGGAAAAACGGGGAATGCCGGAATGTTCGGTGCGCGGCACCAGGGAACCCGGCCCCAGGAAGGCGACCTCCATCCCCAGCCTCTTCATCAGCAGGGAGGTGGAACGGGCCACGCGGGAATGCAGGATGTCCCCCACAATCAGAACACGCTTTCCCCTCACATCCGGAAACACCTCCCGGATGGTAAAGGAATCCAGCAGCGCCTGAGAGGGATGGGCGTGGGCTCCGTCCCCGGCGTTCACCACACTGGCGCAGGTATGGCGCGCAATCACGTTCGGCAAGCCGCTGTTGTAATGGCGCACGATTACATAATCCACTTTCATGGCCTGGAGCGTGGCGATCGTGTCCTGTACGGATTCCCCTTTCACCACGGAAGAGGTGGACACCGTGAAATTGGTCACGTCCGCAGACAGACGTTCCGCCGCTACCTCAAAAGAGGAACGGGTGCGGGTGCTGGGTTCATAAAAAAGCGTCAGAACGGACTTGCCTTTCAGGGCGGGCACCTTTTTGACGCTTTTGGTAAAAAGCTCCTTCATCGGGCCGGCCGAATCCAGCAGCGTGTGAATTTCCTCGTCAGTCAACGAGGAGATATTAAGAAGATCCTTGCGGGGATGATTCATGGGAAACGGAGAATGGATTGGAAAATTTTCAGTGGGAGGGAATGACCACGCTGTCCTCGCCGTCAGCCTCCTTCATGCTTACGATGACCTTGGCTCCGGCATGGTCCAGCACGTGCCCCGTATAATCCGGCTGGATGGGAACTTCCCGCCCGCCGCGGTCAATCAGGCACGCCAGCTCAATACGGGCCGGACGGCCGTAGTCGAAAAGGGCGTTCAGGGCCGCACGTATGGTGCGCCCCGTATAAAGGACGTCGTCCACCAGCACGACCCTCATGTCATCCGTGGAAAACGGCAAATTGGAGGAACGGAGGGAAGGCCGGGCTTCCAGCTTGAAGATATCATCCCGGTACAGGGAAATATCAATAGAGCCGTACTGGGCTTCCACTCCCAGCTCCTTTACCTTGTCCACCAGACGCCGGGCAATCACATCCCCCTGGCTGAGCAGGCCGACGATGGCGAGAGGTTCTCCGGGGAAACGGGCCACAATGCCGTGGGCCATGCGCTCAAGCGCACGGGAAATTCCCGGACCGTCCAATACGATTTCCTGTGAAGGGGGAGTCATTTGCCGGATGGAGGAAAAAGTTCACGTTACAGCCCCGCCAGTTTTAAAATGCGGTGGGCGGCCATGGCGGCATTGACGGGGGTTTTCTTATGCAGGCCAACCGTAGTGCAGGGCACGCCGCCGGGACACTGGGCAATCGCCAGCAGGGCGTCAATACCGTTCAGGGGGCCTCCGGGGACCGGCACGCCGATAACCGGGAGGGAACAGCTCATCACCACCACGCCGGGAAGGGCGGCGGACAGGCCGGCCACAGCCAGGATAACCGCTTTTTCTCCGCTGGCTTCCAAATCCCCCAGGAACCTGATCAGCTCCGGAAGGTCGCGGTGGGCGGACAGAACGGTTTCTTCATAAGGAACATTCTCCTGAGCAAAATACTCGCGGGCCGGTTCCATAAAGGGCTTATCATTCGGGCTGCCGTAGATGACGATGACTTTCATGGCTGTGTGTGCGGTTGTGAAACTTGCAGATTATGCCCCCAAGCCCCCTGCCCTGGCAAGACTTAACCTGCAAAAAAAGGAAGGCCCCGGGGGGAAATGAACAACGGAAGAAAGGAAACACCGGGGTTCCGGAACCGTTCCGGGAATCGGCCCGGCATCCCGGTCATTCCTCCAACCCAGATTCGCCCATCCCTCCTCCCTCTCCGGGAACCTCCAGTTTTCCGGAGAGGATATCCTTCCTGATACGGTAAAGAGCCTTCAACCTTTCCTCATCGTCCAATCCTTCCGTTTCCCGCATCAGGAATGAAGAAAACTGTACGGAACAATTCTCCAGCCGATATTTTTCCAGGATGCTCCCCCCCATTTTCATGTATTGGCCTCCGTATTCTCCGTAAGCGTTCTGAATTTCATCGGCAGTCATCTTCTCTCTTTCCACCCGTTCCAGCAATTTCCCGGACTCTCTAATCATCTTCAGATGCATGGCGCGGTAATCGGGAGGGCATTTATCCAGAATCCCAGCCCATTCGGGAGATTGAATATATTTCAGCGTGGCCACCAGCACCGCACGATTATCCTTCTCCTCCAACTCCACAATGCACGTCCAAATAATGCCCAGCTGCAAATGCCTGGCCATGGCCACCCTGTACGCCGCTATTTTCTTTTCATCCTCCATTTCCAAATCCACATTAGCCATGGAGGGCGCCGCTATATCCTGGGACATGCCGGAAAAAGTCATCAAAAACGCAGGGAGAATTCCCCACCGGAACAGATTTGACATGAAACCACGTTACAGGAATCTTTTGCGCAGGGTCAACAATATTCTTCCCTTCCGCCGCATCCCGCAGCATTGGCGGCAGCCTCCACGGCGGACTGTCTTTCCTTCCCGGAAAAAACAAGCCTGCCCTCATTTCCCGGCTTGATGGCATCCGGTTCCGGCATAACAAGGCTCACAGGGGCGTATCTTCATCCAGAAACGCAGAAAAACTGCATCGCTCCGGCAGCCGGACGCTTGAAAAAAACCTAGCGGGTCGCCTGCTGCGCCATGGCCTCCGCACAACGGCGTCCGTCCAGGGCGGCGGAAACAATGCCGCCGGCGTAACCCGCCCCTTCGCCGCATGGGTACAGGCCCTCCAGACCGGGATGCTCCAGCGTGGCGGGGTCCCTTGGAATGCGCACGGGGGAGCTGGTGCGCGTCTCACAGCCAATGAGCTGGGCGGCCGCTCCGGCAAATCCCCGCCATTTACGGTCAAACTGCCGCAGCCCTTCCCGCATGCGCCAGACGATCCCTTCCGGGAGCAATTCATGAAGGGGATGGGATACGATACCGGGATGATAGCTGGTAGGCAGCAGGGAAGAAGAAACGCGCCCTTTCAGAAAATCCTCCACCTTCTGGGCCGGGGCTTTCTGCATGCCCCCTCCGGCACGGCAGGCAGCCGTCTCCAGCGCCTTCTGGTACGCCACGCCCGCCAACACCCCGTGTTCCCTGCAAAACGGTTCCGTATCTTCCGGGTGCACGCTGACTACAAAACCGGCATTGGCAAATGGAGAATCCCTCCGGGCCAGAGACATGCCGTTGACCACCACCTCATCGTTCTCCGTGGCGGCGGGCACGATGAAGCCCCCGGGACACATGCAGAAGGAATGGACGCCGCGGTCCTGGATGGTGGTCGTCACGGAATAACGGGCTGCCGGAAGCTGCTCCGGGCGCCTCTGCTCCGGATTCAGGTGGTACTGGCGCGCATCCACAAACGCCTGGGGATGCTCAATGCGCACACCCACGGCAAAGGATTTCTGTTCCAGAGCCAGCCCCTCCGCCAGCATCATGCGGTACACGTCCCGGGCACTGTGCCCGGTAGCCAGCAAAACGGAATCCGCCGCAAATTCCCGGCCATCCGCGCAGGACACGCCGCGTACGCGGCGGCCGTCCGCAGAACGGAGCAGATGCTCCACACGGGCATTGAAATGAATTTCCCCGCCCGCGCGAAGGATGGATTCCCTGATGGCTTTGACGACATTGGGCAACAGATTGGAGCCGATATGCGGATGGGCGTCCGTTAAAATTTCCCTGGGCGCTCCGTGGGCTACAAAAATCTCGTAAACCTCCCGGACGGGGCCTCTCTTGGTCGCGCGCGTAAACAGCTTTCCGTCGGAAAACGTGCCTGCCCCTCCCTCTCCAAAACAGTAATTGGAATCCTCCATCACCGTGCCGCGGCGCAGGATGGGAGCCAGGTCAAACCGGCGGGAGGAAACGTCCTTCCCCCGTTCCAGAACCACAGGCTTCACACCCAGTTCCAAACAGCGGAGCGCGGCGAACATCCCGGCCGGTCCGAATCCAACGATCAGCGCCACGGGGGAACCGGGACGGACGGACGGATAATCCCGGGAGGGAAGACGTTCCGGCGGCAGCGGGCTATCCACCCCGACCAGCAGCCGAAGCTGGAAGAGAATTTTTTTCTGCCGGGAGTCAATGGACTCCTTCACCAGCCGCAAATCCCTGATACGGGAGGGGGAAATACCCAGTTTCCGCGCCACGGCAGCGCGGCGCACGCGCTCGCTGCCGGCCTTTTCCATCGGCAGAATCACATCTACCGTTATTCCTTCCCCTCCGCTCACAGTCCCTCCTTCCCCGGCCGGGGCTGCTGCTGGGTGATGCAGTGGATGGCGCCGCCTTCCAGCACCAGCTTGCGGGCATCCACCCCTATTACCTGTTTTCCGCTGAAACATTCACGCAGAATGCCCAGGGCGCGATCATCATTCCGGGGCTGGTTGAATACGGGAACAATGACGGCATCATTCACAATGAGGAAATTGGCGTAACTGGCAGGGAGCTGATCCAGCCGCCAGTCCTCCGCATGGAGGGGATCCGGCATCGGCAGGGGAATCACCTCCACCCCGGAACCGTCCACGCATCTCAAATCCTGAAGGCGTTCATTATTCTCCGCCAGAGCGCGGTAATGGGGAGAGGAAGAGTCCTTCTCCACGATGGAAACTACGGCATCCCGGCACACAAAACGCACCATGTCGTCAATGTGGCCATCCGTATCATCCCCTTCAATGCCGGAACCGAGCCAGAAAACGGCTCTGACGCCCAGCATGCGCCCCAACTCCTCCTCAATCATGGCCCGGCTCCAATCCAGATTGCGGTTGGGGTTCAGCAGCACAGACTCCGTCGTCACCAGCAAGCCGTCCCCATTGCCCTCAATCGCCCCTCCTTCCAGAATCATGGAAGAACTGCGCACGGGAAGCCCAAGCGCCGCCCCAATCAGGGCGGGAACGCCGTTGTCCAGGTCCCACGGGGCAAATTTGCCGCCCCACGCATTAAATTGCCAATCCGCCAGCATCAGGGAACCGTCCTTCACATCCTGGACGAAAACGGGGCCGTGGTCCCGGCACCATACGTCGTTGGTCGGGTGGTTGAACAGGCGGAATTGCTCCTCACTCACTCCGGCGGCCAGCATCGCCTGTCTGACGCCGGGATGAAGGGGAGCCGCGGCATTCACGCATACAAGGGCATGCGGAGCAATGGCAGCGGCCACGCTCCCATAAGTCTGCTGCAACTCGTCCAGCCCCCCTTGCCATAAATCCCTGCGGTGGGGCCAGGACAGCCAGACAGCATCCTGAGGCTCCCATTCAGCGGGCCAGCGTACATCGGGTTCCTTGTTCATGGCGGTATCGGGCGGTTCAACTGGGCTGGTCCTGAAATTCATAAGGCTCTTCAAAAGCCTTGCGGAAGCTCATGAAGCCCTTGAAATCATCCAGGGAATCCTCCGGCTGTTTGGAAAAAACGTCTTCCTCAATCAGTAAAAAAACCATCTCCCCCACATTCTTCCCGTTCCTAAGCCCCCATTCCTTCATCACGGTGGAAGCCATGGGCCCGAACTGGGCGAGGGCGTAATCCCGGAACCCCTCCAGCAGTTCCTGCCCTCTGACATGCCTCTGAGAGCCGTTTTCCCTTTCTTCAACGCGCTGCATGGTAAAATCCAGCGCATCTTTCAGAAAAGAATACGCCCGTTCCGCAAAACGGGGATCCTTCCGTACGATACGGCTCACGGCATCTTCAAACGTAGGGGTGGTCATAGCGGCTCGCCACTACCCTATACGGCCCCTTGTGAAAATCAAGATTTTTGGGAGCGCTCCAGCTTCAGCCCTCCCTTGGGGACAGCATGGGGAAAATGAAGGCAGCCGCCCCCTCGCTGGAACGGAACGCCGGACGCGGCAGACGGCAAAATTCCCGTCCATGATATAGAGCCTCAAAAAACGCACGCGCCCGCATTTTGAATATCATGCTTCTGCATGAGCTACCCTCCGGCAAGCAGCGGTTTTTACGTTCTGATGCCGTCAAAAAGCCCTGTAAGCAGGAAGGAAACCTTGCCAGCCTATGGTCTGTTTGTTATGAACGGAATACTTTATGTTCCGTTCCTCCATCATGCTTCTGGCAACCATGCTGTGCGTTTCCTGCGTATCGCACCGGCCTATCCAGGACAGCAGCTCCCCGCCCATTGACGCGGCCAATCCCCTGGACGGCACCCCCGTGGCGCTGGCGTGGAGCTCCGGAACGCAATTAATGATGGGCGTAGACACGGGAGCAGTCCAGACATCCCTGCTTTTCTCCCCGGCAGTGGAATCCATCGGCGCACGCCTGCGCGGCAGGGGCGCCATGCGCACGGCCAACGTGCCCGTTTCCCTGAAGGATGACGGGGAACCCATTTCCCGGAAACAGGACGTAGTAATGGCAGACCAGGCCCCGTATGACGGTTTGCTGGGCTGGGAATGCATCCGGAAATATGTGTGGAACATCAACTATCCCAAACGCTCCCACCGTTTTTTCAATAAACTTCCCTCCAGAATAAAAAGCTGGAACAAGCTTTCCCTGATTCCCGGGTCCGACTATCCGCAAATCGCGGACAAGCACGGAAGGCGCATCATTCTGGACACGGGAGCCCCCCACGCCGTTTACATCTCCAAAAAACGCTGGAATGCCATTAAGCAGGCCTACCCGGATGCGTTCGTCAGCGTCTATTCCGGCTACAGCCCCGCCGCAGGCGGCTTTTACGCCCACGAATGCATGCATGTAAGCTCCTTCCAGCTCGGTCCACTGGAATTAAAAAATATCCTGCTCTGTGAAAGCTTCGCCAACCCGGAAGTGATGGGCATCCCCGATGACATCGACATCATCCTGGGCTACGGCGCTCTGGCCGCACGCCAGTTCTGGCTGGACGGCCCGGGGAACGCCCTTTATTTCAGCTCCACCAGCCACCGGATGCCCGCCCCCGCCTCCTTCAACCTGATGGGAGGCACCTTTATCCAGGACAGCAACGGGAACGGCCCCATGAAAGCTTACGTGGCAGAGTGGTCGCCCGCATGGGACGCCGGCCTCAGAACGGGAGATGTTCTTATTTCCATCAATGGAAGAAAGAATCCCTATCCGGACCTCGTAGAATATGTTACCACCCAGCGGGGGGCTCAGGCCAGCGTGGTGGTCCAGCGCAGGAACAGGCTGGTGCGCATCCAATGGGAAGTTCCGGCCGCGCCCCCTGCCGGGGATTATTACCCCACGCCCCAGGCCATTACGGAACAGGAATTCGAAAACCACGTCAGGCAGCAGGAAAAAAAAGAACAGACCCAGCCCTCCGCAGACGGCCAGCAGCCTCCGGCTACGGCCGGAGAAACTCCGGATGAAGCCTCTCCCGCAGCTGACGGGAAAACGGACAAGGCCTCCGCTGCCTGAGCCGGGCCAGCAACCAGCCATCTCTCTACACCGGCATGAACAACGAACAACATCAAAATACCCACACTTCCGACGCCCCCGCCATTCCCTCCCCCTTCCAGAAGAGAACCTGCTGGCATGCCCTGACAGGCGTATCCATTCTGGTGATGCTGGGCATTGCGGCCTTCGTCATTTTTGAAGTAGTGGAACTTCTGGGGTTTCTGGAACCGGTGCTCCTGCCCATCCTGATTGCCGCCGTCGTGGCGTATTTGCTGGAACCCATCGTTTCCTGGCTGGTGCGTCTCAAATTCTCCCGTCCATGGGCAGTAGTCACGGTCATGTTTGCGGCTCTGGCCGTTCTGGTAGGCTTTGGAGCCACGATTCTCCCTCCCCTGATCAGGCAGACGGATGAACTGATCGACAACCGGATGGAGCTATGGGACAAAACCTCCGAACTGATTGACTCCACCATTGAAATCCCCTTCATTTCCCGCACCATTGACAGTGTTTACAGCACCAGCCTGCGGGAACTGAATGCCAGCCATTATACGGAAGCGGAAGTCCATGACCTGAGAAACGCCCGGACCGCCCGGGAAAAGCTGGGAGCCTACATGACCATCAATTCCTCCTTTTACCAGGACAAGCTGATGAGCTGGCTCACTTCCGGGGGACGGGCCCTTTACAGCACCATAGGAATCATGGTCAGCATCCTGATCACGCCCATTTTCGCTTTTTATTTTCTGCTGGAGGCGGATAAAATCAAAGAGAAATGGCCCAGCATCCTGCCCCTGAAAGTCTCCAAATTCAGAAAAGACGTGGTGGACACCATGGAGGAAATCAACGGCTACCTGATTTCCTTCTTCCGCGGCCAAATGCTGGTAAGCATCATTGAAGGCATTCTGATTGCCATCTGCCTGAAGCTGATCGGCCTGCCGTACGCCATTACCATTGGCGCCGCGGTCTGCGTGCTGGGCATCATTCCCTACCTGGGTATCATCACCGCCTTTATCCCTGCGGTGTTGCTGGCCTGGTTCACATGGGGGGATTTCCAGCACGTGCTGATTGTTTCGGGCATCTTCCTGGCCGTCAACCAATTTGACGGATGGATCATCCAGCCGAAAATCGTGGGGGATTCCGTGGAACTCCACCCGCTCACGGTCATGTTTTCCGTGCTGATCTGGACACTCATCCTGGGCGGCTTAATCGGCGCCCTGCTGGCTGTCCCCCTGACAGCCGCCATCAAGGTCCTTTACAAGCGGTACATCTGGCAGAATGCCAGCATGCGCCCCATGACGGAACCCGTGCTTCCGCCGGAACATCCCGGCGAACAGCCTCCGGACACCCCCGAAGATTCGGCCCACGCTTAAACAGCGGCATCCTTCCGACCGCCCTTTCCGGAAAATTATAATCACACACACCTGACAACATGAATAAATCCGCATTACACCTGATGCTTGCCCTGGCGGCGGCAGCGGCCTGCCCGGCCGCAGTCACGCCAACGGTCAAGCCCCCCAAGGCCATCGTCATGATTTACGCTGACGACCTCGGCTATGGAGACGTAGGCTGCTATGGAGCCAAGGGAATTCCCACCCCCTCCATCGACAAGCTTGCCGAGCAGGGCTGCCGCTTCACGGACGCCTATTCCACCACATCCGTCTGCACCCCTTCCCGCTATGCCCTGTTCACAGGAGAATATCCGTGGCGCAAGGAAGGCACGGGCATCCTGCCGGGAGACGCCGCCCTCATTATCGATACCAAGAAGCCCACCCTGCCCAAGATGCTCCAATCCCACGGCTACAAAACCTACATGATAGGCAAATGGCACCTGGGCCTGGGGGAAAAGGGGAAGAAAATTGACTGGAACAAACATATCTCCCCCAGCCCGAACGAAATCGGATTTGACGAGAGCTTTATCTTCGCCGCTACGGGCGACCGCGTTCCCTGTGTGATTCTGGAAAACGGCAATGTCCGCAACCTGGACCCGAACGACCCCATTGAAGTATCCTACAGGCACAACTTCCCCGGGCTTCCCAATGGCAAGGACAATAAGGACCAGCTCAAACTCATGTGGAGCCACGGACACAACCAGGCCATTATCAACGGAATCGGACGCATCGGATTCATGAAGGGCGGCAAAAGCGCCTTGTGGAAGGATGAGGAAAACGCCGATGTAATTACGGATAAGGCCATTGAATACATTCAAAAGAGCGCCAAAGCCAAGGAACCGTTTTTCCTGATGTTCGCCACGCATGACATCCACGTGCCGCGCTGCCCGGAAAAACGCTTTGTGGGCAAGAGCCAGCACGGCGTGCGCGGTGACGTGACCGTGGAACTGGATGACTGTGTGCGCCGCATTACAGAGGCTCTGCAACAGGCCGGTCTGGAAAAAGACGCCCTGGTGATCTTCTCCAGCGACAACGGCCCCGTGCTGGATGACGGCTACAGGGATTTCGCCGTCCGGGACAACGCCACCCATTCCCCCGCTGGCCCCTTCCGGGCAGGCAAATACAGCATTCTGGAAGGAGGTTCCCGCATTCCGTTCATCGTCAAATGGCCCGGCGTGATCAACCCCGGAACCACGAGCAAAGCCCTGCTCAACCAGATGGATCTGGGAGCCTCCCTGGAACAACTGCTGGCCCCCGGCAAGGCCAATTCCTTCCGTGACTCTGAAAACGTGCTGCCCGCCCTTCTGGGCAAATCCGCCAAGGGGCGTGACTACCATGTCATCAACAGCACCGGCAAGGCGTTGGCGATTCGCCACGGCAAATGGAAATTCATTCCCGCCGGCGTGGCCATTCGCGACGGCATCAACGGAGCCTCCGCAAAAATGAGCAAATCCCCGGAAGGAGGAAGCCTCTTTGACCTGGAAAAAGACCCGAAGGAACTTGACAACGTAGCCTCCCAGCATCCGGACATTTGCGAACAGATGAAAGCCAAGCTTGAGGAAATCCGCCAGAGGCCCGAAACCAAGGCTGACCAGGAGGACCTGCTTCCCTTGGACGACTAACATCCATTCGGGCCAGATCATGAGAGAATCCGCCACATGCTCCCAATGCGGCCACGGGTACACCTACCCGGCCGGACTGGACGCCAAAATCGGCATGCGCTGCCCGGCGTGCGGCGTTTTGATTCACGTTACAACGGGGCTTCCCTTCGGGGAAGCCTCCTCTTCGCCATCCGGCCGCAAACCGGAAAACGCCATGAAAACGCAGGCCGCCCTGCCTCCCGTCAGGAAAAAGCGGCCGGCTTTCTCCGGACGCGATACTGACGAACGCGGCATCCGGCAGGAAAACCTGCCGCAGCTGCCAGCCGCAGCATCCGGCCGCCGGATTCCCGCTACATCATGGCTGGCATGGGGGCTGTCCCTGATAGCGTTGATTCTGGCCTTTATTTTCCCCTCCTACGGAAACGGTTCCTCAGATCCGCTGTACATGCTTCAGTGCCTGCCCTCCATGGTATTCGGCTGCACTGCGGCCATCCTTTTCATCCAGGGCCTGGCGGCTTTGCGCCGCTAAAAAACAAAGTCTGCGGCCCCATCCGGGGCCCATGCGGCAGCCCCGTCCCAAAAACGGCCGGAATGCCTGGTTTCCATGCCCCTTTCCGCGGAACCGGGCTTTTAGGCTTGCCTGTCAAATGAACAGATTTTAAGTTACGTCCCGGTAAACGTTATGGAACGGGAGGCAGAGGCGAAGGATAACCTGTGGAGGGCCAGACTGGATGCCGTCCTGATGCACAGGATATGGGGTTCCCTTATCTTCCTGGGCATCGTTTATATTATTTTCTTCCTGAGCTTCGCTATCGGGGATCCTCTGGTCAGGCTCATCCAGACGGGCACCCAGCTGTTCAGCGTCTGGGCCAGCCGCATGCTGGAACCGTGGCCCCGCCTGCAATCCCTGCTGGGGGAAGGCGTGGTAGGAGGCGTGGGCGGCGTACTGGCCTTTCTGCCCAACGTGGTTCTCCTCTTCGGGGCCATTACCGTCCTGGAAAACAGCGGATACATGATGAGGGTTTCCCGCCTGATGAGCCGCATCATGAAAATCATGGGGTTGAACGGCAGCAGCTTTGCCCCCCTCCTGCTGGGATTCGGCTGTTCGGTTCCCGCCATCCTGTCCACCAGGAGAATTGAAACGCGCAGCGACCGCCTGGTCACCATCGCCGTGTTGCCCATGATGAGCTGTGCGGGCCGCCTGCCGATCTACATGATGTTCGTCTCCGCCCTGTTTCCTTCCCGCCTGCAGGCCCCCGTGCTGTTCGGGATTTATGCCAGCGGCGTCCTGCTGGCGCTGTGCTGCGCCCGGCTTCTGAAAAACACGCTTTTCAAGGCGCCCCAGAGGGATTCCCTCCACCACATGAAGCGCCTGCGCCTCCCCTCCCTGCGGAAGGTGGGCATCCTGATGTGGTCGCGGGCCTTCATGTACGTCCGGAAAGCAGGCACTTTCATTCTTGGGGCCTCCATCATCCTGTGGTTTCTGAACACCTACCCCAGGCCGGAAGAAGACACGGCGCCGACAAACGCAGCGGCCATGGAACATTCCTACGCCGGACAAATAGGCCATTGGATGGAACCCGTCACGCAAGTGGCCGGATTTGACTGGAAAATCAATTCCGCCCTGGTAGGAGCCTTTGCCGCCAAGGAAATTTTCGTCACCCAGATGGGTATCCTTTATGCGGTGGAAGACGGAAATTCGGCCCCGGCGGCCCAGCAGACATTGAACGCCCGTCTTAAAGCCAGCTACACCCCACTCCAGGGCATCAGCATCATGATATTCTGCCTGATCGCCCTGCCCTGCATCGGCACCGTCACCGTCGCCAAGAGGGAAGCGGGCACCTGGTGGTTCGCTCTGGCTCAATTCGGCGGATTGACCCTCCTGGGTTTTGCAACGGCTACGCTGATCTACCAGGCAGGGCTCCTTCTGTAAAGGCCAGCCATAAAGAAACCGGAAGCAGGAAATATCCCCCGGAAGAAGAAAAAATGAACCTCGTGAAAAAAGAGGCGTTTACGATGAACTTCCGCAAGTTCTCCTGCTCTACGGTCAAATGATCACAACATCGCCATCATCCGGCCACGAAAGCCGCAGCATAACACCATGCATGGCCGTGCAAGCCTCCCCTCCGCAACAATCCGGAATCAGTATGCACCGCTGAAGCCTTTCCTGTTTTTTCAAGCCGTCCGGGTATCCTTTTCCGTTTGCAGAGGGGGGGACAACCTGCGGCAAAAAAGATCATGCAGCCATTTCCGGAAAATCAATGCCCTTTTGACAGGGAGTAATCAAAAAAGGGGCACCAATTATCCATTCGGTAATCTTTGCCCTGGATATGGGCCTTAACCTCATCTCCCTGGGAATCCCTCAGACAGCCCCGCGCCCCCGTCCGCAGACCGGAAGGACGGTGTTCATTAATCGTCATCCCATAGCGTAGACGCCCTTTCCTCGGGTCCTTCTCCGTCAACAGCTGTACCGTATTCTTCCCCACCAGCCGGACAGACTTGATGGCAACATCCTCTCCCTCAGCCCCCACAAGGGAAAAACCATAATTGCCAGGATCGTCAACCGTCTTCGTGTCCAGAACCAAAGGGGGACAGGGAGCATAAAATGCCACTTCCACCGTCCAACCCTTTCCGAACTTTCTGATTTTATGGTTCAGGGGATGCACGGGTTTCCAGTCCGCCCCATCCAACAGGACTTTCTTCATGACATAGCCCACATACTCCCCATAAAGGCGGGACATGGGCGCCGTCAAATGGACTCCGTCGCTATACTCGAAATGGTACATCGGGGTCGTCATCACATACCGGCTGTCCTTCTCCAAAGCCATATCCAGCTGTTCCAGGGCAATAGCCGGATAATCCGTAGGATTAAACTGATAATAATTCAAATGGGAACCAACCTGATAGCCGAAACAGACCACATCGTTTTTCTGCCCGGTCACGGCCCTGGCGTCATGATTTATGTCCCTGATCAGCTTTTCCATTTTTTCCCGATACCATTCCCTCGTCTTTCTGTCCTGGTGATCCGTCTCTCCCTGGGTCCAGATAAACGCAGGCATGGAAAGGGTCTTCCCTTCCCGGTCAGCCAGTATTTTGGCGGCCTTCAAATCATCCAAAATGCGGTTGTAGGCTCCAGTTCCCCTGCCCAGGGAACCAATGCTCGCCCCACCCACTCCCGTCGCAGAACAAATCAACCGGATACGAGAAGCCGTAACGGGAGAATAACGCTGCATCAGGCGGAACAAACGACAGGCAGCCCCTGATACGGGAGTTTCACCGCGCGGCCCGTTCACTCCTTCCTCCAGAGGAACCAGCATCTTGCGGTCACTGCCGTTCTCATACGCTCTCACCCCTCCCCTGAACATATACAAGCCCCCTTCCTCCTGCTTTTCCGTTACAACGGGCTTAGCCGTCCAGCCCACAGAAAGGGATTGACCGTAAGAAGTTAAATAATTCCAATCCGCCCACTCTGTTTTCCGGGAGGCACAGATTGATGCCGAAGCCGCCGCAGCCATGTGGAAAGCAAGCAAAATTAAGGTAACAGGAATATTCATTGATAATTCAACGGATTCTCTCCGTGAACATACGTTAGCCGTCCCCTCTTTTTATCAATTCCTGAACACAAAGCTATCCATCCATTGCTGCAGTACCATTCCGCCAGGAAATACGGAATTGCCGTTCCAGCCGGGTCCACGCCATGTTTCGGGACCATGCTGTACCGGCAGGAAAACGTATTCAACATACCGACGGGATTTTTCATCCTCCAAAAGAAAGGCGGCAGAAACATTCCCCGTATTGTATAAACAACATGAATCATTTCCCGTCTATCAACGCCATATCCGCCTCCATCTGCCTTCTGGGATGCGGACTCGCCCTGCCTGTTTTCTCCCAACAGCCGGAAAAAGGAAAACCCGATGCCGCCCACATTTCCAAAACAAAAGCTGACTGGTGGAGCCAGAGGCACGCCCTGTTAAAGCAGACCCTGGCGGAAACACCATGCCAATTGCTATTCATCGGCGATTCCATCACCCATCGCTGGGAAACCGACGGCAAAAAAATATGGTCCCAATATTTTTCCCCCTATGCTCCTGTCAATTTCGGGATAGGAGGCGACAGGACGGAACATGTATTGTGGCGCATTGACGATTCTGCCCTTAAAACGCCGCATTCCCCCCAAGTATGCGTTATCATGGTGGGCACCAATAACACGGGGCAATACAAAGGCAGGCAGACCCCGCAGGAAACGGCGGAGGGTATCCGGGAAATAGCTTCCCGGGTCCATCGGCTCCACCCTGCCACTGAAATCATTCTTCTGCACATCTTTCCCCGGGGGAAAACGGCGGAAGACCCCCTGCGCATCCAAAATGAAATGATCAACAGGGAGCTGGACAAAACAAATATGCCGAGAGTCCATGTCGTCAACATTAATTCCGTATTCCTGGACAAGGACGGCACTTTCCTGCCGGGAATTACCGGGGACCCCGTCCACCTTACAGAAAAAGGCTACCGTCTCTGGGCGGACGCACTGCTGCCGGAAATCAAAAAATACATGAAGTAAGTCCGCTACCCCTTTCCGTCCGGCTCAACGGACAATCCAGCCTCATCTGCGCAGAAGCGGCAAGCCAATCATGGTTGTCACTCCCGCACATAAAAAAACCGGAGGGATTATTTTCCCTCCGGTTTTCGATACGGCCGTTAAAACCGTTTAAATTGTCTTAATCACGGAAGAGTCGTCATCATCCCTGTCCTCGGCAGAAGCGGCCTTCTTGGTGGGAACAGGCGTCTTCCTGACCTTTTCCAGAGCCTTGTCCACCGCCGCAATCACCTTGTCTTCCCCGGTCTTCTGACTGGACAACTCATTATAAATCTTTTCCTTGGCCTCATAATCGGCCTTGGCTACCGCATCGCCGGGATTGGCCTTGAACTTGTCCTCCGCCTTGAACAAGGCTTCCTCCGCAGCCTGGAACTTTGGTTCCACCGCGTTTCTCTGGTCTTCCGCCGTCTGCTTGATGCGGCCCAGCAGGCGAATCACATACGGGCGGTTGCTGAGCCTCTTGAATGCGGAAACCAGAAACTGGCGGCGTTCGCTGGTTTTGGCATCCGCAATAAGGGGGTCAAACAACTTGAGCGTGGCGTTGTCATCCCGGTCACGGTCCACGGAGAGTACGCGGAGAATGGAATCATGGGCCTGGGAACGCACGCGTTCATGCAGGGATTCGTCTTTCCAGGCCTTGAACAGGTACGGAACGGCGTCATCCGTATTCCAGTCCCCCCAGGCGGTAATGATGGCAAGCGCCTTTTTGGGATCCTCCTTATAGCTCTTTTCCATCATGTCCAGCACCTTGGGATCACCGGTGCGGGCCAGCAGCTTGTAGAGCATTTTGACGTTTTCCTCCGGCATGTTTTTCTGATACTGGAGCAGTTTGGAGGAAAGCGCCTTGCGCTTGGCTGGAGGAGCTTCGTCAATCAGGTAGCGCGCCGTACGGAAAGCGGAGGAAATCAAATCCGGGGAAGCATCCTTCTTCTGGAGGATCTTCATCACGTCGTCAAGGTCGTCCAGCTTCATGGCAAAACGCATGTACTTGAGCACCACGGCCTGCTTGTCCTGGATCTTCTTATTCTTGCTTTCGCTGATGGAAGCGTACAGGTCTTTCAGCATGTCGCGCATGGCGGGGCTGGAAGACTTGGCCAAAAGGGTCACCATCATGGAATATTTCTCCTTACTGTACCTGCCGACATTTTTTTTCATGTCTTCCACCACCTGGCGGGCAATGTTGTCATCCATCTGGGCCATGATGGAAACCAGGTGGGCGGCGCCGGGCCAGTTTTCCCTGTTGCCCTTGACTCCCCTCACATTGGCGAGCAGCAGAGCGGCATCCTCCGCATCGGGAACGACTTTCACATCCGGAACACGGCTGAGATTCTTGGAGTCAAACAGACGGCTGCGGCCCAGTTTCCCGCCTTCCACGACCAGCGCATTCAGGCGGGCGTTCTCACCTTCCACCTTTTCTTTCTTGCTGCTGGTGCTCCATGCATAAATCCCTACGCCGGCAGCGATGACAACCAGGGCGCATACCCCATAAAGGACACCCCGCAGCAGGGATTTGGATTTATCCACGGAAGCGGCCATATCCCGGGCGGATTCCGTTCCGGCGGGAGGCTGAATACCGCCGTCGCCCGCCGGAGGAGCGCCAGAGGCAGGGGAAGCTCCCGCGGCAGCCACAGGCTGGGGAACCGCAGCGGGAGCCATGGAAGAAGCTGGTGCTGCCCCCACGGGGGATTTTAATACTTTCAGCTTGGGAACGGCGCTTTCCGGAGCGGCGGCCGGGGATTTCTCCGCCGCAGCGGGAGCCGCGTCCGTCTTGAAAACTTTCAATTTGGGAGCCCCCACCGCAGGAGCAGGCTCCGGAACAGACGGTTCCGGGGTCTGCACAGCCGCAGGCGCTACCCCTGCGGCCTGGGCCAGTGCAGCGGCCTGAGCCTCCGCCAGGGCTTTCTGGGCCTCCGCTACCTTGGCAAGGGCATCCTGAATCTGGGCATCCACGGAGGGCTCGGGCTGCGGAGCGGAAGCGGCTTCCTTTTTCTCCAGCTCCGCCGCAAGGCGTGCTCTTTCCTCTTCGGCAGCTACACGGGCGGCCTCCTTTTCTGCGGCAATGCGCGCGGCTTCGGCAGCCTCCTGCTCCGCCTTGATTCTTGCGGCTTCCTGCTCGGCAGCTATTCTCGCCGCCTCCTTTTCGGCAGCAATACGGGCAGCTTCCTGCTCGGCAGCCGCCTTTTCCGCAGCAATCCTGTCCGCCTCCGCCTGTTCCGCTGCGCGGCGGGCGGCTTCCTCCTGCTCCTGAGCCAGCTTGGCCTGCAACTCAGGAGTGAGAAAACGCGGCTTGACAACCTCCACGCCTTCCGCGGCGGGAGAAACAAACTTTACCTTGGGTGCGGCCGCAGGGGCTGCCGTTACCAAACGGCGTCGCAATTTGGGAGGTTCCGGCGAAGAAGGGGTTCCTGTCTGATCGGTCATCGTGATAAAATGGCTGGGAAATTGGAGTGATTTTATACGATTCCGCGGTCCCCTGCAACCTCAAAATACCGTCTGGAAAACGGGCGGGGAACAGCCGCCGTGCGTGGTTCAACAGGCAGATTGCGAAAAAAGGCTTCACCCGAGATATAACATGGAAAAGCGTTTAAATATCCCGCGTATTCTCCCGCAAAATCATAAAAAACACAATATGTTAACAACAACAATCATGAATAAAGTAAAGCGCCCGTAATAGAACTTCAAGAATACGTACCAGTCATTTAAGAATCCTCTTAAAAAATGTTATAACACATATACTTTTTTCTTGCCAGACCAAGGATGATTAGTTAAATAAATAACCACTCGTCAACATCATGAACTCCAACGACAGTACCAAAAATAAGAGGCGCTACACGCCTGAAGAAAAACAATCCGTTCTTGATTTCATTGCTGAACGGAAAACCCAAAACAAAAGGGGTGCCCAGAAAGAAGCCGCCGAACGCTTCGGCATCAGCACGGTGACCATCTCAAGCTGGATGAAGGCATCCAAGGCCAAGCGCGGCCGCAAGCCCGGCACCAAAAATACAACTGCTCCCAAAACACAGCCTCTCGCAGCCGCCCAACCCGCCGACCTGCGCCGCCTGGCGGCCGTTCTGGAAGAAATCGCCGACCTTGAAGCCCAGACAGCCAAACTCGACACCCTGCGCACTGAAGCGGAGGAACTCAAGAACAGGCTGACTGCCAAGCAGGCCTGATTGCTTTTATTCCTTCCTTTTCCGGAAAACCGGCTTCCCCTGACAAGGGAAGCCGGTTATTTTCTTTACGGAGATCGCGCTTGCCCCCCCGGAACAATTCCTTTAATATCCGCCGTCGTGACTCAACCCGCCCACATTGCTCCCGCGAGTCAGTCTGTGGAAGGCATGTATGCCGACTACTTTCTGGATTACGCCTCGTATGTCATTCTGGAACGGGCCGTACCCAAGATCAATGACGGGTTTAAACCTGTGCAGCGCCGTATTCTGCACGCCATGGACCGCCTGGACGACGGGCGTTATAATAAAGTGGCTAATATCGTGGGAGACACGATGAAATTCCATCCGCACGGCGACCGTTCCATTGCAGACGCGCTGGTGGGGCTGGGACAAAAAGGGCTGCTTATCGACACGCAGGGGAACTGGGGCAATATTCTGACAGGCGACCCCGCAGCGGCTTCCCGCTATATTGAAGCCCGCTTCACCTCCTTTGCGCGTGACGTAGTATTCAGCCCCAAAGTCACGGAATGGCAGCTCTCCTATGACGGCAGGAACAAGGAACCGGTCAGCCTTCCCGTCAAATTCCCCCTTCTTCTCGCTCAGGGAGCGGAAGGCATCGCCGTGGGGCTTTCCAGTAAAATTCTTCCCCACAACTTCAATGAGTTGATTGAAGCCTCCATCGCCTACTTACGCGGCCAGCCCTTCCAGCTTCTGCCGGACTTTCCGACCGGAGGCGTGATGGATGCCACCAACTACCGTGACGGAGAACGAGGAACGGGCCGCGTCCGCATCAGGGCGCGCATCCTCACGGAATCGAAGAAACTTCTCCGCATCACGGAAATCCCGTTCGGCGTCACCACGGAAATCTTAATTGATTCCATTGTCTCCGCTGCGGAAAAGGGAAAAATTAAAATCGCCCGCATTGAGGACAATACGGCCCAGCATGTGGACATCCTGGTCCATCTCCCGGCCGGAGCGGATCCGGAGCAGACGAGGAAAGCCCTGTTCGCCTTCTCCGCTTGTGAAGTCAGCATCTCCCCGAATGCCTGCGTCATTGTGGAGGAAAAACCCAGGTTCATGTGTGTCAGCGACATCCTGCGCTACAATACGGACTCCACCAAGGAAATCCTGCGCCAGGAGCAGGAAATCCGACTCAAGGAACTGAACGAGGCGTGGCACCAGGCAAGCCTGGAAAAAATATTCATTGAAAACCGCATCTACCTCTCCATAGAAGATTCCGAAACGTGGGAAGAAGTGCTCGGCACCATTGACCGGGAATTGCAGCCGTTTGCATCCCGGCTGCGCGCCCCCATTACCAGGGACGACCTGGTAAGGCTGACGGAAATCAAAATCAAGCGGATTTCCAAATTTGACGCTTTCAAGGCGGACCAGCACATCCGCCAGCTTGAAGAGGACATCGAACAAACGCAGAAGAACCTCAACCAGCTTACCAAATTCACTATCCGCTGGTTTGAAGCCCTGCGTAAAAAATACGGCGCCGCCTATCCGCGGAAAACGGAAATTTCCTCCTTCGGCTCCGTAAACCGCGCGCAGGTGGCTGTTGCCAATGAAACATTGTATATTGATGACGAAGGCTTTGCCGGTTACGGCGTCAAGAAGGGAAACCCTGTCTGCAAATGCTCCACGCTGGATGACGTGTTGATCATTGACAATGCAGGCGTGCTCAAAATCGTGCGGATTCAGGACAAATTTTTCGCTGGTAAAAACCCCCTTTATATTTCCGTCATCAAAAAAGGGGACGACCCCGTGTTCAACCTGATTTACCGGGACGGAAAAGACGGCCCCGTGTACGCCAAGCGTTTCCGCATAGGAGGGTTCACCAGGGACAAGGAATATCCGCTTACCCGAGGCGCAAAGGGAACGCGCATCTTCCACTTCTCCGTGCATGAAACGGAGGAAAACAGTTCCCAGATAAGCGTAAACGTTTATCTGAAAGCCGTTCTGAAACTCCGTAACCTGATCAGGCCCTTCCACTTCGCGGACCTGAGAATCAAAAACCGCGGTGCCCAAGGAAATATCATTACCAGGCATCCTGTGGAACGCGTCTCCCGCATCATGCCTCCGGCCAAGTCCGGAAATGAGGAAACGGAAGAGCCAACAACCGCTCCTTCCGCAACAGCGGAACGGACGGAAGGCTCACCCGCCCCCTCCGCGGAAACGCTGCATCCTGAAACAGCCCCACATTTGGAGGAACCGCCTGCCGATCCGCCGCTGGAACAGGGCTCCCTGTTTGACTCCTGAAACGTTTTCAATCTCTTAAAATGGAAATATCCATGCCTGACTATCCATTTTCGGCTTGCCACAACGGGCCATCTTCTGTAGATATGGGCCACCTCATTACCATGCCGCTTTAGCTCAGTGGTAGAGCACCCGCCTTGTAAGCGGACGGTCGTCAGTTCAAATCTGACAAGCGGCTCCATCATAACCCGCTCAAGGTCAATCCTTGAGCGGGTTGCTTTTATGAGGCGTGCGCCATTACTCGTTCCCATGAATTTCCGGCGTGCCGCTTTTGAACATTCATCATCCATTCATATCTCCGGCGGAATGCGGCAGCCGCAGGAAGCAAAGCGGGACGCAACATCTGGCAAGAGGCCATTCCACCCACAGGCATCCCCGTCAACTTCCGGCAGCGAAGGGCCATTCCCGGAGCGGGAAGAAGGTTCCGTTGGCGATAACGCCGCCTCAGCAAGCCGTTTCCCCCCTTGAATACGCCTCCATTGCCATTTCGACCAAGGGAACCATGATTCAAGCCAATGGATACTACAGAAAAAAAGATGGCCGCGGCTATCCTCCGGTTTGAAGACAGCCGCGTTACCGGGCCGGATTCCCTGCGCGTTTCCCGCCTTCCTGCCGCCGACAAGGGAGGCAAGTGGGAGATTTGCGGCATTTGCGACGGCATTGAACCGGCCGTGTTTAACAGATTGAAGGCCCTGCTGGATGCCGGAAGACGTGAAGAGGCCTGGGAAGGTTGTCTCCAGTATGTCCTGGATAATACCGCCGCCGTGCGTTCCTGGCTGGGTTCCGACGCTTTTCCTGGCGTTGAATTCATCCTGCGGGATCATTATTTTAATTCCGGGAGCAGGAATACCGGGAAGATTTTGCAGCGCGCGCTGAACATCCACGGAGCCGGGCTTGTGGTGGACGGAATTGTTGGCCCCAAGACCCGGCAGGAACTACAGGACCAGCTGGCCGCCACGGGTGAAGCGGTGTTTTTGGTTGGGTTACAGGAGAAGCGTCAGGCGTTTTACCGTTTGTGCAAGCAGTTTCCAACCTTCGGGAAGGGCTGGCTGAACCGCTGCGACGACGCCTTCAGCGTTGCCCGTTCCTTAATTTAAGTTTGATGATAACATTTAATTATGGCTAAATTCTCCAACGTCACAATAACACGTGCGGGACGGTCTCATTTCGCTGCCGCCATGTCTGCTGGTTCCAGCATTGAATTTTCACACATTGAAATAGGTAATGGGCAGCCTCCGGCCGCGCCGGAAGATCTGACTTCATTGGTTGGGCCTCTTTCCCGGGTGAGTATTTCAAAAACTGACCATGTGGATGGCGTAGTAACGGTTCGTGGGACATTTGTCGCATCTGGCGTCACAGGAAATTTTTACTTGCGTGAAATTGGAGTTTTCGTCAAACCGTTTCAGAATGGCGGAGAGCCCGTGCTGTTTGCCTATGCCAATGCTGGTGAATTGGCTGATTATTTCCCGGATGCCGGAAGCAATACCGTTATGGAAGAGGTGTTGACCGTCTCTATTGTCATCGGCAATGCACCGGTCATATTTCAGGCTTTTGATCCTAATGCCCGTGCTACATTACAAGATATGGCGGATCTAGAAGATAAGCTTGATATTGAAACGATAAGAATAAATATCGAAGGATTGGGTAAAGAGACGGAGAATATTTCCAAGGCCATTGAAGAAGCAAAGGCAGGATTTGTCTCTAAAACAGGGGATAAGATGACCGGGAATTTGGAAGCTCCGAATTTCATCGGTCATTTAAATGGTTCAGCAGACCAGTTTTGCGGGTGGAGGTTTTTCACGGGGCTTGAAGAATTGAATAACTATGCAAAGAGCGACTTGCATGAATCATCCATGACTATTCCCAGTATCATTGAAAAGATGCCGGAACTGTCCCGTTTGATTCATGTGATGTCTCATGGGAATCAGAATTTACCTGCCGAAACTGGAATTCTGGAAATTCAGAAATTAAGGGGAACCCTTGTTCAGGCCATGTTTACCAGCTACGATGGCAGAATGTGGCGCGGCGGTATGTATTCGGGTACATGGACAGGTTGGGGCGGAACTGATGGGGTACCGACAGGCAGCCTTTCTTATTACGCTGGTCCTGTTGCTCCTGTTGGATGGATATTCTGTCAAGGTCAGGCAGTAAGTAGAGTAATTTATGGAGTACTTTTTTCGGTCATTGGTACTTCCTGTGGAGATGGAGACGGAAGCACCACATTCAATTTGCCGGATTGCCGCGGTTGTTTTATTCGTGGTCTTGATGACGGCGCGGGAATTGATTCAGGAAGACTTCTTGGTTCTCTTCAACAACAGGGGCTGCCGAACATTAAAGGTACGACGGGATCATACACTTTTGAAGCAGGAGCCCTTTCGGGCGGATACCAAGGCGCATTTAGGACTGGAAACGGAGCAAATGGCGTATGGAGTTGTCGGAAAGACAATGGATATGCTGTCCCGCTCTCTTTTGATGCTTCCAAATCTAATTCCATTTACGGCGCGGCTGATGAAGTACGGCCCACAAATATTGCCTTTCCAGTAATGATTAAATATTAGCTCCTATCGGGGCAAGAGGATTTATTTTCCAGTAGCGTTCTGCATCTTGTTTCGTGACAGCCGCGCGGTAATGTTTGAAGAGAACATCAGAGTTCTTCGTGTGTCCGAGATTTTCCTTCAGTTTGTGGACATCAGGATCTATCGCAAGAGAGTATGAGGCGAAAGAATGTCTTGCTGCATCATGGCGGTTTTGTAACCCGGCAGCCTTACGAACAATGGCAGATTTACGTTTCCAGTTTGTGGGTATGAGTTTGCCTGCCCGTTTGGCTGCTGGAATCGTAGAAAGGTAATCCTTCAAATTACCGTGTAGTTCAATGTTCCGAACTTGGTTTGTCTTTGCGATTGATGGTGGTACAGAAATGAAACCTTTATCGAGGTGGATGAGGTCCCAGGTCATCTTTTCCAGTTCTTCGGGACGGATTCCTGAGAAAAGCAAGAGGGAAAACGGAAGAAGTGTATCTCGGCAGTCCAATTTGAAAAGAGCGGGGACTGTTCCATCATCCGCAACCATAGGATGTGATGGATTTGCCGTTTTATACGATTTACAGCAGCACAAGAGGCGTTTTACTTCGTCTATGGTAAAGATATCCACTCCATCACTTTTAACTACTTTACGGCGCTCTATCAGATCAAATGGAGAACGTTTGAGCATTTCTTGTTTGACGGCCCAGGTAAATGCCGGGGCGATGACGGATAACGCGGAGTTGAAATAAGTTGCGCTTGGGAAGTTTTTTGAAAACCATTCTCGCAGTTCCGGAGCCTGAATATCGGCAATGTTCTTTTCTCCAAAATAGCTATCGAATTTTGTGGAATAGAACCGCCAGTTGGCAAGATGCTTGGCTGTCCAATGGCGCACTTCCGATACTGCTTCCTTGTACTTTGTGAGTAAATCCTTGGTGGGAATACCTATCATTCGGGCCTTACGTTGCTCTATCGCCAGACTGGCAGCTTCCACGAGGGAAATCTCTGAACCATTGTCTTTAATCAGTTCAAGGGCTTGAAAGGCATCCTTGAACTGGTCTGGATTCAGCGAAACAATAGCTCTGGCAGCATTAAGCAGTGAGGTATTCAACTTATGTTCCGCCAATAATTCCAGGGCCTGTTGGGCGTCTTTGACTTGTCCTGGTCCAAGTATGGTACCTAAAGTCAGTTCTCCATTGGCAAACTTTTCTCTGAGCAGGGCTTGTTCTTCTTCAGCCTCAGCTCTTGTTTTGTAGTACAAGTCGGTTTTTTTTCCTGATGCTGCAAATCTGGCCGGTATTCTGATCCTGTAGAGAATTTTGCCCCCACGCTGCATCTTGAAGATGGTAAATCTGAGAGGTTTGCTCATATGATTTTGTACCCTTTATACCCTTTAAGGGGGCAAATTCAATCAGTATGACACCATTTATTCACCTTAGTGAACGATATTCACATTAGTGCAGGATATCGGCAAAACGGAATTTTTAATGTAGGAAATTGATTGATATTCAATATTTAGCCGATAAAAAAGCCGCCCGGAGGCGGCTTGGAAATTGGTCGAGCTGACAGGATTCGAACCTGCGACCTCTTCGTCCCGAACGAAGCGCGCTACCAGCCTGCGCTACAGCTCGTTGTTTGTGGTGCGGCGAAGTCTAAGGTTGAAAGATGGGTTTGTCCAGTTTTTTTTATTCGCCACGGCACTTAGTTGTGATACGGTGCCGGGGTTATGATGGATATGCTGGTGCGGCTGTATGATTTGCCCGATATTGAAGAAGACCTGAGGAGGCTGGAGAGGGAAGGTTTTTTGATTCGCCGTCCGGGTGCTTACGAACGTCATTTGGTAGCTGACTGGGTTGGCCGGAATTTTTCTCCCAAGTGGGTAAGTGAGGCGAAAGTCGCGTTTGGCCGCCAGCCCATTTCCTGTTATATTGCCACACGGGAGAAGAAGATTCTTGGTTTTGCCTGTTACGATGTAACGGCTCGCGGTTTTTTGGGCCCCATGGGGGTGGCGGAAGAGGTGCGCAGAAGCGGATTGGGCACCGTGCTATTGATTTCCGCCCTGAAAGGTTTGCGGGAGCTGGGGTATGCATACGGTGTCATCGGCGGGGTTGGTCCGGCTGATTTTTATGCCCGGGCTGTGGGCGCGATGCCTATTGAAGGGAGCTCTCCCGGCATCTACATGGATATTCTGCCGGAACCATAATTCCGCCTGTTGTGGAATTCATTTCCATTTCTGATGGTTTCTTTTCCGGACTGTCCGGAGAATGTAGCCGGAAGTAGTTATTTTTTATATCCTACCGGATGACAGAGCATGGGTGTTTGGAGAGAGGTTAGTTTCAGGGCCTTTGCCAGGGCATCCTTGTTCATGCTGGCACGCGGATAGGTAGCCAGTCCCGTCCCGGAGCAGAACAGGGAGATGTTCTGGGAGACAATGCCGGCGTCCATGGCAGCCCAGGGTTCCGCCGTATCCGTTACAAGAATGAGACATATGGGGGCATCCGCCGGGCGCACGTCCCCATCGTTTACGGGAATCATGGCGTGGGCCTTGTGGTCATAGAGGTAGGAGGCGTTTTTAGTGCATATATAAATTTTAACGTCCTGGCGGTTCATGGCGGACGGGGCTGTACGTTTGCCGGATTCCTGACGGTTGATGCCATTGGCCGCCCAGAGCAGGTCTGATAAATCTTTTTGGGATAGCGCTTTTTCAGAAAAGCTCCGAATGGATTGACGGTCGGACAGGGCTTTCATGATCGGAGCTCCCCGTTCCAGGTCCGGCTGGTCCAGTTTGACGGTATCCGCGGCGTGAAGGAAGGCTGTTCCGGACAGCCCCGCTGCGAGCAGGTAAAGGAGGTTTTTTTTCATGGTTTTGCGGCAGGAGTGGCTGATAGATGCAGGTATTCCTGCATTTTCCCATTAGCCGGAATTTAACATGGGACGGAAGTGCTACAAGGTTTTTGTGCGCTCGTTTTCTGCCGCCGTCCAGAGGGGCTCCGCAGGTTCCGTAAAAAATCGGGAGGAGTTTTTCAAGAAAAGCCTTGAGTTCTTGTGTGAAACTGATATTGAAAGCAACCGATTTTTCGCCCGGCGGGGGAAGGCGCCCCGATTGCCCGCCGGTCAATAAGGGGCCATGAGAAAGATCGTTAATACTAACTCATCAACCATTTAAATGAGCACAACTGAACTGGCGGAACTTATTGACAGCAAGTTCCGCGAATTGCGTGAAGGTTCCATTGTTACCGGAACCATTCAGGAAATCCGTCCCCAAGTCGTTTTGGTGGACATCGGCTACAAGTCCGAAGGCGCTATTTCCATTTCCGAGTTTGAAGACGAGGAAATCGAAGTGGGGGACCAAATTGAAGTCCTTTTGGAACGTCTCGAAAACGACGAAGGCATCGTCGTCCTTTCCAAGGAAAAGGCCGCCCATAAGCAGAACTGGGATAAGATCGTGGGCGTGTACCGCGATGGCGGCCTGGTTAAGGGTAAAGTGAAGAGCGTCGTCAAGGGCGGTCTTATGGTCAATGTTGGCGTGGAAGCTTTCCTGCCCGGTTCCCAGGTGGATATTATTCCTCCTCGCGACCTGAACGAGTATGTTGGAAAGGTTTACGAATTCAAGATCGTCAAGGTAAATGACGACCGTAAAAATATCGTCCTTTCCCGCCGTGAGGTGATTGAAGCCGAACGCGCCGACCAGCGCCAGCGCTTCCTTGAAACCGTCAAGGAAGGCGACAAGGTGGAAGGTATCGTGAAGAATATCACGGACTTCGGCGCTTTTGTCGACCTCCGCGGCATGGACGGCCTGCTCCATATCACGGATATGAGCTGGGGCCGCGTGAACCATCCGAGCGAAATGCTCCATATCGGTCAGTCCCTGGAAGTCGTGATTCTGGAAGTGGATCGCGAAAAGGAACGCGTTTCCCTGGGCCTGAAGCAGATGACAGACAACCCCTGGGCGGATATCGAACGCAAATACCCGATCAATTCCCATGTCAAGGGCCGCGTGACCAAGCTCCTGCCTTACGGCGCCTTTGTGGAATTGGAAAAGGGCGTGGAAGGCCTGGTGCACGTTTCCGAGTTGTCTTGGGTCAAGAGAATCACCCGTCCGAGCGATGTATTGAAGCTGGACCAGGAAATCGAAGCCGTGGTTCTTTCCATTTCTGTGAAGGAACAGAAGATTTCCCTCGGTGTCCGCCAGTTGGAAGACAATCCCTGGGCGGATATCGAATCCCGTTTTCCGATTGGTACCGTCATCAAGGGCCAGGTTCGCAACCTTACTCCCTACGGCGCTTTTGTGGGACTGGAAGAAGGCATCGACGGCATGATCCACGTGTCCGATATGAGCTGGACCCGCAAGATCAATCATCCCTCCGAAGTTCTCAAGAAGGGCGACGAAGTGGAAGCCATCGTTTTGGAAATCAAGAAGGAGGATCAGCGCGTCTCCCTTGGTATCAAGCAGCTTGAGTCCGATCCGTGGGAATCCATCAATGACCGCTTCAAGGTGGGCGATATGGTGACTGGCCAGGTGGCCAAGATTGCCAGCTTCGGCGCCTTTGTGAATCTGGACGGCGATATTGACGGCCTGATTCATATCTCCCAGTTGAGCGAAGACCATGTGGAACGCGTGAAGGATGTGATCAAGGTGGGTGATGAAATCACTGCCCGCGTGATTAAAGTGGACAGCATCGAACGCCGTATCGGCCTTTCCATCAAGGCCGTCAATTACGACACCGAACAGCTCCGCCGCGAAACCGCTTCCTTTGAAGCCCTCCGCCCGAGCAGCGATATGGTGGGTCTGGAACACGCCTTCAATCTGGCTACCCGTGAAAACGAAGAGTGGAGCCCTTCTGAAGAGAAGTAAGCCCGTTTTCGTATTACGCTGATTAATTTAACCGCCGCGAATGGTCATATTCGCGGCGGTTTTTTTCTCATTCCAAAGAAGTCTGGAAAAAATCTTGAGTTAGTTTCCACTAAAGTATTAACTTTCATTTTATACCATGTTGGAGCTGACCAAGAGCAATGAGGATTATCTGGAAGCTATCGGGTTGCTGTCTGAAAAGAACGGGACGGCCCAGGTGAGGGATATTGCAGAGATGCTTAAGGTAAAGATGCCTTCCGTTACATCTGCCGTCAAGCAGCTGGCGGATATGGGACTGGTGGAGTATACGCAGTATGCTCCCGTCAAGCTGACTCCCCAAGGCCGCAGAATTGCCGGGAAAATTATTGTCAGCCACGGTATTCTGTTTGATTTCCTGCGGGAGGAATTGGCCCTCCCGGAAGAACGCGCCAATGAAGTGGCTTGCCAGATAGAACACATCATGACTTTTGAGGAGATTGAAAAACTCAGGTCCTGCCGGATCCGCCCTTTTGAGGGTGGAGAGGAAAATTCCGCCAAGTAGCATGGCTCCGGGCTCTCTTATGGGAAGCCGAGGATATGGATGGCCGAGCCACATTCCGGAAAGAGGGGGAAGGGCAGAAAACGATGATGTAAGGTAAGGGAATGAAATAAGATTTTTGTCTGCTGTTTTTCCCATGGGGCATTGAAATGGGGAAGTGGGCTTGGTTTCGGAAATATTCATTTCCTGTTAGATGTTCTTCCTGCGGAAGAGGAGCGGTTTTGTTCAGCGTGCGGAGTGTTATTATTCTCGGAAATGTCCCGGTACGAGTCGGAGTAAAAGAGGATGACTTGGAGAAACGGCATTTTGCCCTTTTCCGTCCAGGTAATTCGTGATAGGTTCCCGCGCATGGATCCCCATATCGCTGCAGATCTCTCGGCGCTCGACACGGCTGTCCTGCATAGCCGTCTTTCCGAGCTCGGGAGCTATCTTTGACCTGGACGGCATTCAACAACGAGTAGCCGAATTGGATGAACGCATGAGCGCCCCGGATTTCTGGGATGACCAGAATGCCGCACGGGCGCTGATGGCGGAGGTGAATCCCCTGAAACACAGGATGGAGGCGTTTTCCGCGCTGAAGTCCCGTCTGGAGGATATTGATGCTGCTATTGAGCTGGCTCAGGAGGCGGATGACGATGACCTGGGCCGGGAGGCTGTGGAAGAGTTTGCCAGATGGCAGAAGTCTCTGGCGGATTTTGAATTGCTGACCCTGCTGAACGGACCGCAGGACCAGGCTTCCTGTTATGTAACCATCCACGCCGGGGCCGGCGGCACGGAAGCCTGTGACTGGGCATCCATGTTATTGCGCATGTATATCCGCTGGTGTGAGCGCCGGGGATTTTCCGTGACGTATTTGGAGAGTACGGACGGGGATGACGCCGGCATTCGTTCCGTGACATTGAAGGTGGATGGAGAGTATGCCTACGGATATTTGAAGAATGAACGCGGCATCCACCGGCTGGTGCGCATTTCTCCCTTTGATTCCGCCGGGAAGAGACATACTTCTTTCGCTTCCCTGGACGCGACGCCGGAAGTTTCTGATTCCATCAATATTGAAATCCTGGACAAGGATTTGAAGGTGGATACCTACCGTTCCGGCGGCAAGGGCGGCCAGAACGTGAACAAGGTGGAAACCGCCGTGCGTATCACGCATATTCCTTCCGGTGTGATCGTGGCCTGCCAGAATGAGCGCAGCCAGCTTCGTAACAAGGAAGAGGCTATGAATATGCTGCGTGCCAAGCTATACCAGATTGAGGAAGACAAAAAGCAGGCGGAAGCCGACCGCCAGTACAGTGAGAAGGGAGACATCGGGTGGGGCAACCAGATCCGTTCCTATGTTTTCCAGCCTTATCAAATGGTGAAAGATTTGCGCACAGGAGTAGAGTCCGGCAATATTCAGGACGTGATGGACGGCAACCTGGATCCGTTCATTGAGGCCATGCTGCGCGGCCATAAGCGCGAACGCTGATGTTTTTTTCTTATGGCCGCCAAACTGACGATTGACGTTTTGTCCCTGTTCCCGGATATGGTGGAAGCCCCTCTTGGCGGCAGCATTCTGGGAAAGGCCCGTGACAGGGGATTGTTGGAGATACGCTGCCATAATATCCGTGACTGGACGACGGACAAGCACCGCAAAACGGACGATTACCTTTGCGGAGGGGGGCAGGGCATGCTGCTGAAGCCGGAACCTATCTTTGCCGCCGTAGAGGAACTTCGCCGGCGGGAAACCCGCGTTGTGCTGATGACTCCTCAGGGCCGTACGTTCAACCAGTCATTGGCCGCGGAATTGGCTGCCTCCGGAGGCCATCTCATTATCCTCTGCGGTCATTATGAGGGGGTGGACCATCGTGTAGTAGAAGAGCTGGTGGATATGGAATTGTCCATCGGGGACTATATTCTCACGAACGGGGCCATTGCCTCTGTGGTGGTAATTGACGCCGTAGCGCGCCTGATTCCCGGCGTGCTGGGGGATGAGCGTTCTTCCGTGGAGGAATCTTTTTCCAACGGTTTGCTGGAGGCTCCCGCCTATACCAAGCCGAACGTGTTCCGAGGCCTGGCTGTTCCGGAGATTTTGCTGGGCGGCAACCACCCCGCCATTGAAAAATGGAAGCACGGGAAGTCTCTGGAGCGTACGCGCCTGAACCGTCCGGATTTGTGGAGGAAGTGGCTGGAATCGCATCCGGGGGATGCCACAGAGTGATATATTTGGCTATTGCGCCAAATTTCTCTTGCCAAGTTCGGAACCTTCCGTTATAAAATCCCGCCTGCCACTGCAAGGGTGGTGTAAAGTATTTTTCTGAACCTTTTACAAACACAAGATCATGTCCAAGCATTCCAGCCTCAAAGCAACCGGTACCGTAGGCGGCAAGCGTTCCGTCCTGAAGCGTTTTGAACGTGTCAAGCTTCTGAAGGAACGCGGCGAATGGAAGAAGGGCCAAAGCCCTCTCGGCCTGCCGAAGACCAAGCATGAAGCTTAAGCTTGTCTTTATCCTCTCCGGAGAGTTTCCCGGCGGAGTTTGCACGGCAAGTCATTTTCCTAATACAGGAAGCCTCTCGGATGTCTATGAACCGAGAGGCTTTTTTCTTCCGGCAAAAGAAAGTCTCCTCTTTTTGAGGATGTGAATTGCCGTAATATAAACAATACAAAATCATCCGCTGAGATAGCGGACATTATACCAATATGAGTGAAGAACAACATGGCTCCGAAGAAAACGGAGGTATCCGCATTAATAAATTCCTGGCTTCCTGCGGCATTGACTCCCGCCGGGTGGCCGACAGGCTGATTGGAGAAGGACGTGTGGAAGTGAACGGGAAGGTTATCGATACGCCTGGGATGAGGGTGACGGAGAAGGATTTCGTGAAGGTGGACGGCCGCCATATGACCCCTATGGAAGAGGTTGTGGTGCTGTTGAACAAGCCCCGCGGGTATGTGTGCAGCCGCGAAGCGCAGGGAGCCATAGGTACTGTTTACGACCTGCTGCCACCGCGCCTGCGCCATCTGAATTATGTGGGACGGCTGGATGCCGATTCCGAAGGTCTTCTGATTATGACGAATAAGGGGGAATTGACCCAGGTTCTTTCCCATCCTACCGGCGGCATAGAAAAGGAGTACTGGGTGACGGTAGATCAGAATTTTGATAATTCCGTACTGATGCAGTTTTTGCGCGGAGTACGCATTCCGGAGGGAAATGCCAAGGCCAAATATGTTTGCCGCGCTTCCGCGCGCCGTGCCTGCATTGTTTTGGAACAGGGGTTGAAGCGTCAGGTGCGTCAAATGTTCCAGTGCCTGGGCCTTCGTGTCCGCAAGTTGGTGCGCGTGCGCATCGGCTCCCTGTGGGGAGGGGACTTGGAACCCGGGGGCTGGAAATTCCTGGATGATGCGGACGTGGCTCTGTCACTGAAAAATCCTCCCCGCCAGCGTAAATACCTAGGTGCTTCCCAGCTTGTCGCCGGGGGGGGCGCCAAGGGTGAGCAGGGCGGAAGAGGCGTTGATTCCGATGAGGATTATGTGTTTAATCCGGAAGATTTTGAAGCTGGGGATTCTTATGAACCTACTCCGGAAATGAAGACTCGTTTTGTGGAGACGGAGGATGAACGTGAAGTCAAGGAAGATGGATATTTCCGGGGAGATTCCGGCTTCCGTTCCCGTGACCGCCGCGGAGATTTTCATCGTCGTGGAGATGGCTTCCGCGGCCGCCGCGGGGATGGGGCCCTGCGCCGCGAGGCCGGTTTCAAAGAAGAGCGACGTAAAGGAGGGTTCCAACGCCGTGAAGGCGGCTTTGGAAGAGACCGCCGCGAAGGAGGTTTTCAGCATCAGGAGGGAGGTTTCAGGGAAAACCGTCGTGAAGGAGGATTCCAACGCCGTGAAGGCGGTTTTGGGAGAGACCGCCGCGAAGGAGGTTTTCAGCATCAGGAGAGAGGTTTCAGGGAAAACCGTCGTGAAGGAGGGTTCCAACGCCGTGAAGGCGGTTTTGGGAGAGACCGCTGCGGAGGAGGTTTTCAGAGGCGTGAAGGCGGGTTTCGTAAGCCGGGCTTTGGAGGCAGGTCCTCCAGCAGTTTTTCCCGCGGAAACAGGGGCCATTAATGAATGACTTGTTCCGGTATGAAGAAACATTGCAGATGGTGGCTTTTTGCCGGATTGTGGGGACTGTCCCTCGTTCAGCATCCACTTCTTGCTTCTCAGAATATTTCCTCTCCGGAGCCTGCCGGGGAGGGAAATTTTGAGGCTTACTTGTCCGGTCTCCGCGAAAGAGCTCTGAATGGGGATCCAGCTGCCGCCCGGGAGCTGGCTGTGCATTATGACGTGGAGGGTAATGCTGCGGAAACGTCCAAATGGATGTCCGAGTATGTTTCCTTGGCAGAGAAAAGGGCCAATAACGGAGATGTGGATTCCATGCTGGATTTGGGCAAGCTGTTTTATACAGGCAGCCGCCTGTACCCAAAGAACCTGGAAAGGGCCCGGTACTGGTTTACCCGGGCTGCTGACAGCGGTAATGCCGCGGCACAGTACCAGGTGGCTGTAATGGCTTCCCAGGGAGCAGGAGGACCGAAGGATGAAGCAACGGCAGCCCTTTATTATAAAAAATCTCTCCAGACGTGGAAGAAAGAGGCGGATGACGGTGATTCCAAGGCGGCGTTATGGGCTGCCCTTGTTTATGAACGAAAGCTGGTTCCGGACAGTTCTCCGGAAAAGTCAGTCCCATATCTTCTTCAGGCAGCGGAAAGCGGCAACCTGACAGCACAAGGCCTTCTGGCATTTAAGTACCGGGATGGGCTGGGAGTGCCGCAGGATGCGGCCAAGGCCGTAGAATGGTTTGAGAAAGCGGCCTCCCGTAAAGATTTGGGAGCCGTGATGGAACTGGGCATAATGTTCCGGGACGGCAAGTATTTGCCCCCTGACCGGGAAAAGGCCTTCCATTGGTTTGAAAAAGGGGCGGAATGGAAGGATCCGTACAGCATGGCTGCCCTGGCGGATATGCTGCTGGAGGGAACTCCTTCCGCAGAACAGGCGGCCCGGGCCCTGGCTCTGTATCGTGAGGCTGCCGCCGCCGGTTATTTCCCTGCGGCACTAAAGGCCGCGGAGCTGCTCCAGAACGGGAAGGGCGGGGAACTGGATGCGGATGAGGCCTACAGGCTGCTGCGGCGTGTGGCGGATGCTGCAGGGGATCCCAAGGCCATGTACATGCTGGCCCAGGTATATTATACACGGGGTGATGAGGCTCAGGGAGATTCCCTGATGAAAGCATCCGCCCAGGCTGCCTATTTGCCGGCCATGAACCGCATGGCGCGTCTCCATCTTCTGCCGGACAGTTCACTGCCCTGGAATCCGGTTTTATCCTATTATTATTGGAACCAGGCTGGAGAAATGGGGGATGAAAAGGCGGCTTCCGCCGCTTTTTGGCTGTTGTGGGGCGGCTCAGGCATCTTTTTGCTGGCAATATTTATTATTGTCTGGCGTTTTCAGCGTTTTGCCGCCAGAAGGCTTGCGGAACAGCAGAAACAGGAACGGGAGGCCTCTGATGACGCATGAAGCGTATTATGAGGTATCCGGCATGAAAAAAATCTGTTAAAAATACTGTAGTACTCCATGATGAACATGTTAGCTATTTTTGGACTGGGAACACCGGAGATTATCGCCATTCTGGTGATTGTTTTCCTTTTGTTCGGCGCAAAGAAACTTCCGGAATTTGCCCGCGGACTGGGCAAGAGCCTGGGAGAATTCAAGAAGGCCAAATCTGAATTTGAAGAAGAACTGCTGAAGACCGAGAAGGAGACCATGAGTGATGCTTCCGCCTCCAAAACGGAGGTCCGGCCTTCTTCCGAGCTTTCCCAGCCCATTGACGTGGAGGTGGAGAAGACAGCGGACTCCAAACCGGAGGACAAGTAATTTTTTGTAATTGAACGGCATTATGAACAGGGCGGGAATTTCCTGTCCTGTTCATTTTAGCTGAAAGGCTTCATTAAGATTAGGCGGGACTCTTTTTGCCGGCCGCTTTTTTCAGGAGGCGGGTTGCAATCAGAACGGAATGTTTTCAGAATAACCTGCAGGTTTTATTTTTGGCAGTGATACCGGAGGGCTCTCCTGGATGCGGGTATTCCGGCGTGCATTCGTGATGGAGCATGTGCCTTGCGAAGGGGAAGTTTTTGACGGATGCATTTTTACGGAAACCGCAACCCGGGCGGGAAAGAAGTGCAATTTCATGTTCACAGGAATACTGTACAGAAGGAGGAATGGTGCAGTTTATTGGTTTTTCTCTTTTTATGGCCTGGAAAAAAGAAAAGGCATGGATTTTGCGGCTGATGTTTCCCGTCTTTCAAAGGGTATATTGAATGAAAGGCTTCAGGTATTGATTTCTTGCGTTGCCCGCTGGCTTGTTGTACACATGTATTAATGAAAATTCATTTTTGCGGTGCAGCGGGAACGACGACGGGCTCCCAGCATTTGCTGGAGGTGAACGGGTGCCGGATTCTTCTGGATTGCGGCATGTATCAGGGGCGGCGTGAGGAGGCATGGCATATCAATAAGGATTTCCCCTATTTTTCCCCGGCGGAGGTGGATGCGGTAGTTCTGTCCCACGCTCATATTGATCATTCCGGCAATCTTCCCAATTTAGTGAAACAGGGGTTTCAGGGAAATATTTACAGTACATTTGCAACCAGAGATCTTTGCCAGCTCATGCTGGCGGACGCCGCCCGCATTCAGGAGCACGACTGCGCATTCATCAATAAGATGAACAAGCGCCGCGGTATTCATCAGCCGGATGTTTATCCTACTTATTCCGAACAGGATGCGGAGCGGTGCATGCGCCAGTTCGTGAATATCGGGTATGACCGGCCCATTCCCGTTGTTCCGGGGGTGACACTCACGTTCTATGATGCGGGCCATATTCTGGGCGCTGCGCAAGTGTGCCTGGATATTGAGGACAGGGAAGACGGGCGGAAGAAGCGTTTCCTGTTTTCCGGGGATGTGGGGCGGGGAGATAACGAATTACTGCGCGATCCCGTCCCTGTTCCGGATGTGGATATTTTGCTGATGGAGAGCACTTACGGCGGCCGTTTCCATGAGGCCCCCTCCCGTGATGACGAGACGTTCTGCCGGGCTATCAAGGAGGCTCTGGAATTAGGAGGCCGCGTTTATATTCCGGCTTTTGCGGTGGAACGCACCCAGCAGCTGCTTTATCTGCTGAACAGGGCCTACCATGAAGGCACTCTGCCCTTGTTGCCCGTATATGTGGACAGTCCCATGGCAGTGGGTGCGACGGAAATTTTCCGCATTCATCCGGAGTGTTTCAATAAGGAGGTTTATGATTTCCTGTTCCGGGAGAAGGATCCGTTTTGTTTTGAACAGCTGCGTTTGATCCGTTCCGTGGGCGAGTCCCAGGCTTTGAATAAAATGAACGGGCAGGCTATTATTATTTCCGCCTCAGGAATGTGTGAAGCAGGGCGCATTCTTCACCACCTGGCGAATAACATCGGCGATCCGAAAAATACGGTTCTTTTTGTAGGCTATTGTGCGGAACATACACTTGGCCGCAAGATTATGGATGGGTGGAAAGAGGTTCCCATCCTGGGTAAACAATATCCTGTCCGGGCCAGAATACGGGAGATGGATTCCTTTTCCGGCCATGCGGACCATGGAGAACTGCTGGAGTATTTTGACAGGACCGGGGGGCCCAAGAGGAATATCATTCTGGTGCATGGGGAGGAGAAGGCTACCCAGGCTCTAGCGGGGGCGCTCCGGGAGCGTCAGGCCAATCCCGTTTCCATCGCGCAGTTGGGAAGCGCCATGGTGCTTTAATGTTCCGGAATATAGAATTTCTGCAGTATCTGCACGCATTCCGGGCTTTCGTTCTCAGGTTTTGTGTTCAACGGCGGATACATCGGCAGCCTTCCAATCAAGTCATGACGTCGGGATGGCTGCGCTGGCCGCTTGACCCGGTGTGTTTACGGGGCTAGCGTGCGGATATGTCTTCATTATTTATTGAATATCCCAAATGCACGACCTGCCAGAAAGCAAAGAAGTGGCTTGATGAGCAGGGAATTTCTTATGAGGATCGCCATATTGTGGAACAGAATCCCACGGCAGAGGAACTGCGGAGCTGGATTGAAGGGAGCGGATTGCCGGCCAAGAAGTTTTTTAATACCAGTGGATTGCTTTACAAGAGCATGAAGTTGAAAGATCAGCTTGCCGACATGAGCCTGGATGAGCAGATAGCCCTGCTGGCTTCCAACGGCATGCTGGTTAAACGCCCCATTTTTATTACCAATGGAAAGATATGCGTCGGCTTCAAGGCTGACGAGTGGAAGGCCGCCCATCGTTCCTGATTCCCGCCATGCCCCAAATTACCCGCACCAAGCTGGGCGCTGCCAATTTCGGTCCCTGGGAGAACATTGTCAGGGTACTGATTCTGGTATGGTTCATGCTGTACACGTTGAATGCCATTCCGGATATTCATCCTCTGGTAGGCCGTATCGCGGCCAAGGTAAATTACTGGATCAGCTATTTCTTCATGTTTGAGTATATCCTGCGGGTGCTGTGCGCCAAACCGCGGAAGGCTTATATTTTCAGCGGCATGGGTATTCTGGATTTTATTGTCTGCGTGCCGTTCCTGGGCATGTTTTTCGGGACAGACTGGCAGATTCTTTATTCCCTGCGGATTGTCCGCATACTGGCTATTTTCAAGTTGGCCCGGTTTAATGAAACCGCCGCCAGTTTTAAAAAGGCTTTTTACCTGATCCGGGATGAGTTTTTTCTGTTTTTCTCCGTGATCCTGTTCATGCTGTACGTCACTTCCCTGGGAATTTATATTGCAGAGCACGATGCCCAACCTGAGAAATTCCGTTCCTTTTTTGACGCGCTCTGGTTTGCCGTGGAAACGTTGAGTACGGTCGGGTACGGAGACCTGGTGCCTATTACGCCCATGGGGCGTATTTTTACCGGGGTGATTATGTTTATTGCCGTGTCCATCATTGCTATTTCCACAGGGCTGATCACGTCTGCTTTTTCCCGCGTATGGCAGCAGGAGAATGTTTTTGCGCACCGTCATAAGCGGGACGCAGACAAGGTGGCGGCGGAGGCCGGGGAGGAGGAAGTACCCAAGTAGGCTTGGCCCGCTTCCCGTGGATTTTTGACACCGGTTTCAAAAAGAACGGCCGCCTTTCCCAAAGAAAGGCGGCCGTTGCGTAAGAGGGACAAGGCTGTATCTTAGCTGTTGTACATTTCCGTGTAGTACTGATCCGCCATGCGGTCGGAGTCGAATTCGGGATAGATGTCTGTCATCGCATTGAAAACGATGTCCATCCACTTGTCGTTGTGATCGTAGTAGAGGGGAAGAATCTTGTCGTCCAGAATGTTGTAGAAGTTATCGCGGTCGGAGCGGTCGCGGGCTTCCGGGGAGAGATGGGCGGGCGCTTCCGGAATGACGAAGCAGTTTTCTCCGTCCTTGGCGAATTCACAGATCCAGCCGTCATTGGTGGAGACGGAGATGGAGCCGTTCATGGCGGCGGACATGCCGGAGGTGCCGGATGCTTCCCGGGTTACCACGGGGTTGTTGAGCCATACGTCGGAGCCGTTTTTCAGGTAGCGGCTCAGGCCCAGTTCATAGCCGGTGAGCACGGCGGAACGGGGATATTTGGCCGTCAAGTCATTCAGGCGGTTGAAGATTTCAATAGCGCCATGATCCATCGGGTAAGGTTTGCCGGCCCAGATGAACTGCACCGGATAGTTGGTGCGCTGGAGCATGCGTTCGAACATCGTGGGATTGCCGGTGACCAGGTCCGGACGCTTGTAGGCCGCAAAACGGCGAGCCCATACGATGGTGAGGCAGTTCGGGTCAAAGACGCGGCCCGTTTGTTCACCCACCATGCGGAAGAGAGCTTTTTTCAGAGCCCGCTTGCGGCGGATGAACGCTTCCTTGTTGCGGGCCTGGAAAGCTTCCGCCAGTTCCGGATCCTGCCAGTATTTCTGGTTCTGGGCATTCGTGATATGGATGATGGGGCATATGCCCTCATAGTCCTTCCACATCTGGCGGGATACTTCTCCATGGAGTTTGGAAACGCCGTTGGCGATGTGGGAGAGGCGCAGGGCGGCCAGCGTGTAGTTGAACGTATTGTCCGTCATGCCTACGGCGGCGCGCACCTGTTCCATGGAGAGCCCGTCGAAGAAGGAGAACGTATTCATGGTGTTTACGTCCATCTTTTCGTTGCCGGCTTCTTCCGGGGTATGGGTAGTGAAAACGAAACGCTTGCGCACTTCTTCCACGCTGCCCGTCTTGGCAAGCACGTGGAAGGCCGCAGCCAGGCCGTGGGCTTCGTTTAGATGGTAGATTTCCGGTTCAATGCCCAGTTCGTCAAAAAGGCGGGCGCCTCCTTTGCCCAGCAGTACGTACTGGGCGATGCGGGTGAAGCCGTTGGCGTCGTACAGGCGGCGGGAGATATTGCGGCTTTCCTCGTCATTTTCCTCCAGGTCCGTGGAAAGGAAGAACATGGGCGCAGTGCCGAATGTTTCCGGATTCAGGAAGTAGGCTTTTACCCAGACGGGAGCTCCGCAGACATGAATGAGGAATTTGATGTTGTGATCTTCCAGGAACGGGTAGTTTTTACGCATGTATTGCGTGGCCATGGATCCGTCCTCCGCACGGATCTGGTTGTAGTAGCCGTAGCTCCACAGAATGCCGACGCCTACGAGGTTCTGGCGCAGATCATGCGCACTGCGCATATGGGAGCCGGACAGGTAGCCCAGACCGCCGGAATAGATTTTAAATGAATTATCAATGGCGTATTCCATGGAGAAGTACGCAACGCTTTTCCCATATTTGGGGTCTATTTCATACGGGTGCTCGAAAATGGTGGGTAAAAATGATTTCGCCATGGTTCTGTAAATAGAGTAAAGTGTTCAAAAGGAGAACTCGCACGCCTTGGTATCATGATTCCTTCCTGTTGGAAAGGGCAAATTGCGTGTGTGTCTGAATTGTCGATTGAACAGGAATGTCTTTCCGGCGTTTGTCGCCCGCCGCTGCTCCGGGCGTTTCCATGGGAAGGGAAGGGGGGGCGGAAGCCTCCGTTCCCTAGGCTTTTTCGGCGCTCCGAAATGAATTTTGAGCTTGCCGACGCAGGGGAAAAAGAGCATGAATGGGGGGCATGAAAGCTCTTGTAAAAACGCAGGCTGGCCCCGGTTTGGAATTGATGGATGTTCCTATGCCGGAAGTCGGCCCGAATGACGTCCTGATCAAAATTCATAAAACAGCCATTTGCGGCACGGATCTTCATATTTGGAATTGGGATAAATGGGCCCAGCAGACCATTCCGGTAGGGATGCATGTGGGCCATGAGTTCTGCGGCGTGATTGAGTCCGTAGGTTCTTCCGTGACGGAATACAAGCCCGGGGAGATTGTTTCCGGTGAGGGGCATATTGTCTGTGGCCATTGCCGCAGCTGCCGTTCAGGGCAGAAGCACTTGTGTCCCAACACAAAGGGTGTGGGAGTCAACAGGCCCGGCTGCTTTGCGGAGTACCTTTCCATTCCGCAGGATAACGTGGTGCGCATCCACAAGAGCATTCCGATGGAAATCGCCTCCATTTTTGACCCGCTGGGCAACGCCGTCCATACGGCTTTGTCCTGGGATCTGGTAGGCGAGGACGTCCTGATTACGGGAGCCGGGGTTATCGGCTGCATGGCTGCCGCCGTCTGCAAGAAGGCCGGAGCCAAGACGGTGGTTATTACGGACATCAATGATTTCCGCCTGGGTCTTGCCAAAACGCTGGGGGCGGACCGAACCGTGAACGTGACCCGTGAAAAGCTGGAAGACGTGATGAAGGAACTGGAAATGACGGAGGGATTTGACGTGTGCCTGGAAATGAGCGGCGCTCCGTCCTGCCTGAAGGACATCATCGACAATTCCCGCAACGGAGCCAACATTTCCCTGCTGGGGATTCAGCCCGATGGTTCCAGCATCGAGTGGAATAAGTTCATTTGGAAAGGGTTGAAGATGAAAGGCATTTATGGACGTGAAATTTTTGAAACTTGGCATAAAATGGATTCCATGATCCGCAGTGGCTTGAATGTGGCGCCCATCATCACGCACCGTCTGCCCTACACGGAATTCCGGGAAGGGTTTGAAGCCATGAATTCGGGAAAATCCGGCAAGGTTGTTCTGGACTGGATTGTTTGATTCTCTCTTTTTCTTTCCATGTGATTATGGATGCCCCGGTTTCCTGGAGGGAGACCGGGGCGTTTTTTAGGGAAGGGCAGTAAAAGGGGGGATAGGTTTGTTGCCTGAACGTCAGGCTGTTTTTCCGGGAGGCTGCGGCATCCGGGCTTTCCGTGCCTGGGCGCGGCGTTTTTCCTTCATGCGGCGAGCGTAGCTGTCGTCATCTTCTTCAAAAGCGTCCGGATGGGTCAATCTGAGCCTCCGTATCACCTTGTCATGGTCACCGGGGGAAACCAAATCCGTAAACAGGCCGCCGTGAAGGTGGTCTACCTCGTGCTGCAGGCAGCGCGCCAGCAGTCCGTTGCATTTCACGGTCACAGTCCGTCCGTCCATCATGGTTAAAACAGCCCTTACGCAGGAGCAGCGCATCACGTTCGCATATACTTTGGTGATGCTCAGGCACCCTTCCCGGTACGGCACTTTTTTGCCGAAGGGATGCAGGATGGGATTGATAAAATTCAAGGGCATGATTCGGGACAACGTAGTTGGGCATCCGTCCACTTCCAGCCAGGTAGTGGTTGCGTCTGTGGAAGGGATGTTGATGGTGACCAGCTGGATGGGCCTGCCCACCTGCGGCGCAGCCAGGCCTATGCCTCCCTGGGCCAGGGTTTCCTGCATATCGTCCAGGAAGGAAAGGATATCCCTGTTGATATGAACCACGGGCCCGCATTCCTCTCTCAAAAGAGGATGTCCGTATTGAAGAATATCAAGAATCACGGCAGACAGGATGATATGGATAAAAGAGTGTGACATCCCGATTCAGAAGAGTGTTCATTATATTAAATGAATATTTTTCCCGTCAAAGGAACGGAAATGTTTTTCCCGGATGAAATGAAAAGGCCTTGAACTTTGATGACGCTTTTTTACGGTAGTTCCGGTGCCGCGATGCGGGCCGGAGTTTCATTCTCCCTCCTCAACGCTACGTTCTCATGAAGCTTAGCTCCTGTTTTTCTCTGTTCCCGAATTTGCCGTTGATGGGAGGCGCGCTCCTGCTGGCGCTGTGTTTGTGTTCCTGCGGGGATAAGGGAAAGGAGGCCGGGGCTGCGGAAGCAGGGAAGTCAGAAAGGCTTTCCCCGGTGGAATCTTATGAAGAGCTGCTTTCCCTGCGCCTGAAGGAAGTGGAACAGATGACGGATCTGGTCGTTTCCATCCAGGACCGTACCGCAGGAGAGGCCCTGATGAATGAACTTGGGCGCCTGACGGAGAAGTTTAAATTTTACGATATGAATTGCGGGCGCCTGATGGCTCTGAATCCGCGCGTGCATGAAGAATCGCGTAAGATGCATCCCGCCTTTCATTCCATTCTCCGGGAGCGCGTGGACAAGGCCCGCGACCGGATGATGTCGGGAATACTGAAGCTCCATGAATTCAGGTATTATGATTTCGATGTCATCAGGAATGATCTGGAAAAGTGCGGTCTCAGCCTGACGGACGAACGGGTGGCCCTGTATTTGAACAACAAGATAAAGCCGTTTCTGAAGGCTTATCTGGAACAGTATTCCACCATGGTGGACATGCTGGAGGGGATTGACAATAAAGTTGCGGCGGAAGCCTATGCCGTATCTGTAGCCCTTCAGGGACGAATGGTCAGGGAGCAGATGAACAACATTGCCAGAATGGAGAAGAAGTATGGAGACTGGATTCCCGGTTTTGAACGGCATTTCCATGATGGGCTGGAAAAGATGAGAAAGAAGGCGGAGGATGAGCGCAAACGCGCTTTCCGGGCGCTCCTGAAACTCACGACGGCCAGGATGTATGATTCCCCTTCCATGCAAAAGGCAGTGGAGGGGCTCAAAATAGAGCAACCCAGGCTAATCGATTTTCAGGAGTTCTGGGCCGATCCTGTCGCGGCCATGGAAGAGTTCTACATGTGCCTGGAGAGAATTGACTTTCTCCTGCGCAGCATCAAGGATGCCGGAACGGCTGACCAGTGCGCCATGGAGCTGGTGGAAGTGGTGGCCAAGTTGAAAAGGTTGCGCTATGTTGTTGATGATTTCCAAAAATCCGGACGTATGAATCTGGTGAAAACCAGGGATATGGAACGTATAAGCCGCCGTGCGGAGGAAGCGGAAATGGCCGTTTCCGGCTCCATGGCCCGTCTTATTGTGGAGACGGACGTGGTAACCCGTTCTCCTCTCCTTTCCAGGGCCATGGGGCTTTACCGCGATGTAATGTATGCACGTTAAGTACCGTATGCCGGAAGGCGATGATTGACTTTCTTGAGTGGAATATGACAATCAGCCTATGAAGGATGTTGATTTTTCCGGCAGTACCGTGGTGGTGACGGGAGGAGCCTGCGGCATTGGCTGCGCCATTGCGGAAGCTTTCGCTGTGGCGGGAGGCCGGGTGGTGTTTTAGAGGTGAAGCATGAGGAAACAGCCTTCCTGCTGGAGGAATTGCCGGGAGAGGGGCATCTTTGCATGACGGGCAATGCGGGTGTGGAAGAGGACGTGCGGTCTTTTGCGGAAAAGGTGTTGGAATGTTTTGGCCGTGTGGATGTGCTGATAAATAATGCGTGCATCACGCATCGCGGCATTCTTTCCGGCTGTTCCTTCAAGGAATTCAATGAAGTTTTGCGCGTGGGAGTTTCCGCGCCCTATCTGCTGAACCTTTTATTTCGCGACCATTTTTCCCGCGGCGCTTCCATTGTGAATATTGCTTCCACCCGCGCTTCCATGTCCCGGAAGGATACGGAAAGCTATAGTGCGGCCAAGGGGGCCCTCACTTCTTTAACTCACGCTCTCTCCATGAGCCTTTCCCCTTTCGGCGTTCGTGTGAACAGCGTCAGTCCTGGCTGGATTGACACGGGGCTGTTCGGCGTCCTGTATCCGGAAGACGCTTTTCAGCATCCTTCCGGGCGCGTCGGTTCGCCGGAAGATATCGTGAAGGCCGTTTTCTTTCTCTGCGGCTCCAGCTTTGTCAATGCGGAGAATCTGGTCATTGACGGCGGCATGTCCCGTATGATGGTGTACCACGGAGATGAGGGGGGCATTCCACCCGGAACAGTCGGACAGCGCCTCCTCCTGATGGGCTTGCGCTTCCGGCATGCTTTCCTTTGCAGCTGTTTCAAACAGGTTCCGTGCCGTCCGGACGCTTATTACGCCTGGAACTGGGATAACAGCGGCAGGGCCGTCCGTTTGCCTCCATAAAAAAGGGCCATCCCCGGAATGGAGTGGCCCTTTTTTATGTCCTGGAGGAGAATAACGTCAACGGATGGTGACGCGGGGGTCGTTCGCCAGGACCTCGGCCAGTTCTTCCCAGCCGTCTTCCGTCTGGAGCTGGAACATCTGGAGGTAGACGGACGCTACGCCGGCAGGGTATTTTTCAAACAGTTCGTCCACAGCTTTGGCGAGTTTCTCCTTGTCCAGCGTTTCCGGCAGTTCATTGACAATGCCGTTGCCGTCATGGGGGATGCCCAGCGTATTCAGGAACGTAATCAGCATGTCCTGGTGTTTGCGCAACAGCCAGACCTGAAGCAGATGGTCACCGATTTCATTGCTGGGTTTCCATGACAGCATTTTCTTGATGAAGGAAAATTGTTCCTGAAGAGGTTTGCGCTGAATGAATTCGGGGCGCAGTTTTTTCAGGGCTCCAAGTTCACGCACGGCGGCGCGGTAAATGGCGCGTTCCTGGTTGCGCATCCAGTCCAGAATGTTGCTGATTGTTTCTTCGTCCGCCTGCTGGAAAATGTAATATGCCTTCATGATAAGTAGGGAAAGAAAAGCTCTTTGAGGACATGAACTCCACCATGTTTCCCTCGCCTATGCAAGCTCTTCTACTGTCACCTGCCGCTCTTGGCTTCTATTCCGCGTTCAAGGCGTAAAAAAACGGTCTTATTGCAAAAAAGACTTGCTAAAAGGGATTCCTTATGATTACTTGCTCGTGCGCTTCTCGCGATGCCACTGTAGCTCAGGGGTAGAGCAACGCATTCGTAATGCGTGGGTCGTCGGTTCAATTCCGACCAGTGGCTCCATCTTCATGGGTGGTGCTTATCGCGGGGAATCGCCGGATACATGCCTCGTTAGCTCAGTTGGTAGAGCAGCTGACTCTTAATCAGTTTGTCCACGGTTCGAGCCCGTGACGGGGTACCATTTCTTTTTTAGTCCGGCTTGCTGATGGCAAAGCCGGATTTTGTTTGTTACAAAACGAAATTATTTACTTTAGCCTTGTTTCGTTTATTTTTCAATTAAATGAATTGCTGAAAAATACAATCCTGCAGCGGGGACAGAAGTAGAGGAACAATAGATAAAAAATTGTGGAGATTGCCATGATGAGAAGAAAAGATCGAGAAGTTCGGGATAATGAAGAAATTTTGGGAATCCTGTATAGATGTGATACTGTAAGAATTGCAATGCTGGGAGAAAAGTATCCCTATATCGTTCCAGTATCTTTCGGCATGGAAGTTATGAATGATAAAGTCATTATCTACTTTCATTGCGCACAACAGGGCTTAAAGGTAAATTTGTTAAAGAAAAATCCGAATGTATGTGTAGAGGGCGATATCTTTATAAAAGTTGAAAAGACAGGACATGGTATCACAGCACGATACGAAAGCATAATTGGCTTTGGTAAGTGCTACTTTGTCAGTGATGAAGATGAAATAGCACATGGTCTCAAACTGATGACAGAACATTATGGATATTTTGATTACCCACTTGACAGATGTGCAGGGGTGCATCATCTTTTAATTGGAAAAATTCTTTTGGAAGAGATTACAGGGAAAAGGAACCTTCCAGGTACGATGACCCCAGCGGATAAAGCCGCACAGAACCTCAACTAACAACTTTCAGTTTATCGCGGGAATGGCCCAACCTGCCAAGCCAATAAACGGTCAAAACCAAGCATCAGCTCGTTCATTTAAGCCTTGATGGTTGCTTCCCCTTTGTACAGCTGCTTTTCCCAGAGTGTGATCACATTTTTGTCCACAGTGTCCATAGCTTCGGGGCGGGGACGAGGGACGGAGGTTTTCATATACACCCTGTCAGCTGATGCCCCCAGCTTTTTGTCTCCAGCTTCCCAGTCCCAAACAAAGCCCTGCTTTCTTGCCGCTTCAAAGCCCTTGCTCTTTCCGGTGGCGACAGCATTTCACGATAACGCCGACAGAGTGTATAATATACTACACTACACTTTGTGCCCCTTGCTGGTAGCATAGTGTCGTTTGTTGTCGGCAGCCCGTTTCACGGTCTGCATGTAGTTCCTTGTAAACTGACCTAACCCCAATTTATTAAATGGAGGTTTGCCTCCATGGGAATAATGCGCGTCGAATTATTCAGGAAAGAGAGTTCCGGACATGAATGTTCTGAAGCTGGCTTCCCGGACAATTTCCCCTTTTGATTGCGCGGCCCGTTCCAGTAGTGTACGAATGCCGCAGTGAAGGATCGGAACGTTCAGGATTGTTTTATAGCTCGGTGTTTCGCCGTGGAGAAGGGCAGCGGGGGCCGTCCTGAAACCTGGGAGTGGTTGAAAGAGGCGGTGATGAACAATTTGCTGAAACGGCAGGCAGGCCGTGAGGGCCGGCTGCCGGGGGGATTTGCTTTTTCCTTGAGGGAGGAGGATGCCCGCCGGGCTGTTACTCCTTCCGTGCTGGAAGGATTGCTGTGGCGTTTCCTGACGGACGCCCGCCGTTCCGGGACGGTGTATACCCCCGGCTTTCTTGTTCGCTGGATGGCCCGGGAAGCGGTATCTTCCTGGCTGGAATCCAGATTGCCTGCTCCCAGGAGCGGTGATGAAGAAGCCGGGTTGCTGGGAAGTATCCGTGTGCTGGATTTATCCGCCGGGGCCGGAGCATTCACCATGGGAATGCTCCGGGAGCTTGTCGCCCGCAGAAAGCTTCTGGAACCGGATTGCCCGGAACCCGATTTAATCCGCGCCGTTTTGGAAGAAAATATTTACGGAGTGGATGTCTGTGCGGAGGCATTGGAAGTTGCCCGTTTCCGTTTTCGTTGCGCATGGCTCGCCGCCGGAGGAAGGGGGGAGTTACGGGATCGCCTGCTGTGCGGGGACAGTCTGGATATGTCTGCGTCCGGCGTCTGGCGGCAGGGCCTTTCAACGGTGATGGAGGAAGGAGGCTTTGACCTGGTGATTGGCAATCCCCCTTTTGTCGGGGAAAAAGGGAACAAGGAATTGTTTGACCGTTTGAAATGTTCTTCTCTTGCTTCCTACTGCTCTTCCCGCATGGATTACTGGTACGTGTTTGCCTGTGTGGGGCTGGACGCCCTGAAGCGGGGGGGCGTGATGCATCTGGTCGTTCCCAACAAGTGGATGGCTAATGCCGGAGCCGCCTTTCTCCGCCGCAAGCTGCTGGAAGATTGCGGTCTGCTGCGCTTGTCGGATTTCGGAGCCTGCCGGGTGTTTGAATCCGCCCGCGTCCATACCATGACTGTTCTGGCGGAGAAAAAGGGTGAGGAAGTCAAGCGTCTGGTTCCGGAATACCGCCGTTTTGGCGGCTCCGTGAATGAAGTGGAATCATTTCTGGAACATGGGCCGTACCGTCGGTTTCCCCTGCCGGAAGATACCGGAACGTGCGTCAGGGAAGGATTGTCCTTCTGCTCTTCAGCAGAGCGGCGTCTTCTGGAAAAGATGGAGGCTTGCCGGAATTTCAGGCTGGACGCCGCAAAGGAAATGACGCAGGGGATTGTGCCGAATCCTGACGTCGTTTCCTCCCGTGCTCTGGAGAATCTGGGTCCGGAAACAGTGCGGCGGTTCGGAATCCGGAGAGGGGATGGGGTGTTCGTCATGCCTAAGGGGTATGTTGACCAGCTGCCGGAACAGGAGCGGCGTTTTCTCAAACCTTTGTATGAACCTGTTCAGGCTGGGCGGTATGCGCTGAACGCTCCGGAGAAGGTGCTGTTATATCTGATCCCGTCCAACGGAGCGGAGCAGGCCGTTACGCTTTTGCGCCATTTGGAAAAGTTCCGTCCCCTGATGGAGGCCCGGCGGGAAACCCGCATGGGCCGCATGAAATATTACCATGTGCACTGGCCCCGGCAGGAACGTTTTTTCCGTCCCGGCCCCAAAATCCTGGCTGTCAGGAAGTGTGCACGTCCAACCTTTTCCTATACGGAAAAGGAGGCTTATGTGATGATGGCATTCAACGTGATTCGCTCGGAACGCGTGAGCATGAAATATCTGGCGGCCCTGTTCAATTCACGCCTGATGCAGTTTTGGTTTCTCCGCCGGGGGAAAATGCAGGGGGATTTTTTCCAGATGGATACCGCCCCTGTCCTCCGGGCCCCCATCCGCGTGCCCGGCCTTCCCCTGTTGCGGGAGGCGGAAAGGCTGGCGGACGCGCTCGCGGTTCGCTATTGTCCGGAAGAGGATGAGCGGATGAATGAGCTGATGGAAGACATTTACGGTCTTTCCCCGCAGGAGCGGGAGGTAGTTATTCAGGCATGTTCCTCCATGCGGGCCGGGAGGGAAAGCTTGCCGGAATGATGCGTTGGAGCCGGTAAACGTTAGCGATGATGCCAGGGAACTTCATTATGGTTTCTCCATCGCGTCGGGAATGATGAGGAATAACCCCATTCGTCAGGCCGATGATATTTCCCGGAGGGGCAGGGCGTACCGCTGCATCCACCATTGCCGTTCTTTGTAACAACCCTTTCAGAAACCTTTGATGTCGAAAGGAACATCCGGGCTTGATTTTCGAAGGCGGCTCCTTAAGATGTGCGCCCGATTTGTTTGTTTAGCCTATGATGAAGCTTGTTTTTCCGGGGATGTCCCTGTTGGCCGTTTGCTGGTGTGCCGCCTTTTCTTCGGCGGAAGCCGGTGTGGAAGCAGCTCAGTCTCAGCCGGTTCCCGGGGAATCTCTGCCGTCCCTGTGCCGTGTGCTGGATCGCGGTCCGGTGCTGTACAGGAATGATTCCTCATGGATCAGGAAGGTGAAGCTGACGCTGATTGGACAGTATCAGGCAGCAGCCGTCAGCCCCAATGGAGCCAATAAATTCTGCGCTTCTTCCGGCGGCCATAACAACGGGTGGAGGCGCGCTTACCTGGGCGGCGACATCCTGATGGGGGACGGTTCCTGGCGCCTGTCCAATCTGACGAATGTGGGGGATTTGGAAGGCCGGCACCGTGAAGTGCGGGGAGAATGGATCGGCAGCCATACGGAGTGGTCCCTGTATGAACTTTATCTGGAAAAGACCATGTCCGGCGTCAAGCTCAGGGCCGGAAAGCTGACGCCTCACCTGACGTCGGAATATTGCCTGGCTTCCTCACGGATTAAAACAGTGGAAAGGTCCGCCCTGTGCAATGAATTAATCCCAATTTCCAACTGGGGGCTGGAGGCCAATTTTCAGAAGGATGCCAAGAGCCTGTACCATTCCTACGGCGTTTACCTGAATGCGAACGGTACGGATTTGAAGGATGAAATCCAGTTTCATTCTGCAGACAACCTGTTTCTCCTGAACGCCATGAAGTGGAAGGTGGCTTCTCCCATGTGGGACAGCCAGTTTCTGGGTTACCAGTATGCCCATAATTTTACGGAATGGCGGGGAAGGAAAATCCCCTCCGCGTCCGACTACTGCGGAACGGGGGCGCAGGACGTGATTTCCCTGAGCTGGGACGCCAGCCGCGGCGCTTTCTCCATCATGGGGAATTTGCTGGCAGGCGTGGGAATTGTAGGCCAGCCCGGGGCAAAGAATGTGTACGGACTGGTGTTGCAGCCCGTTTACCGGATTTCCCCGCATCTTGAGGGCGTCTTCCAATACCAGTGTTCCTTTGGGAACCGTTCTGTGAAGCTGAATACCCGTTATGTGCCCAGCGTCACCCATTATCCCGCATGGGTGGACAGCATGCATTCCTTTTACCTGGGGCTGAATTGCTATCTGTGTCCGGAGGCTGTCAATGCGGTCAAGCTGATGCTGGCTGTAGAGTATGTCACCAGCCATGTGGATTCGGCAACGGCCAAAGCCTTTAACGGATGGTCTGTCTTCGGGGCTGTCCGCTTCAAGTTCTGAGGCTTTCTGCCCACTTCTATTGTAATTTTTTCAATAACGTGGGCTGATAGGCCGGAAGAGCCGGGATTGGGACGTACCCGGGCGGGAGCTGGTCCCAGACGGGATGCATGGGCTGGGCATCCGCCTCAAAAACGGTTCCGTTAAAGGATTTGATGATGGTGCGGATGGCTCCGGACGGGGCCGGCTGCACTACCAGGGGGCGCGGAGCCGATTCCGGAAGATTCATGTGCAGGTTGACTTCCTCTTCATTCCAGGCGGGCCAGGAATCGGAAGGCATGGGGATTTCACGAATTTCCGTATTGGCGGCGGAACGGGGCGTATGGAAAAAGGGGCTGTCCGGATCCCCGTCGTTCAGCCAGACTTCCTCATCCGGCGTTTCGGTTGTGATGACTATTTCTTCCTGGTTTTCCGCATGGTGAAACTCATAACCAGACCGTTCATGGACGTCCCTTTCCGTTTTGTCGTCATTCATGTGGATGCTGATGGCCGGTTTGCTTTTGGAAGCTTCGTGGGGACTATGGGATTGGAAGAGGGCTGCCTGCCGCTTCAGGGTTTCCGGAGATGTGCCGCGCGCGTATTTGGGGAAGAAAACGCTTTTGGTATCTATTTTGCCGGGATGTACTTTTACCGGTTCATCCGACAGCTCAAAGATGTATTTTACGGGAAGTTCCGTCGCGGAACCCCGGCAGGAAAAACTTACCAGGAACGCCGGGCCCAGGCATGTCAAGAGATACAGGGGCAGAACGAATTTCATCAGAGGTAGAACTGGTTTCAGTAGAGCAAAAAGAGGGAAATATTCAATGCAAAAAGAGGAAATCCGGCTCTCCGGCTTCGCGCTTCCGTGGCGTGCGGATGCGGCGTTTCCGTCATTTCTCTTCTTGGCAGCCTGGTGAGGCTGTCTTATGGTAAGGGTCATGATGAAACAAGTTGTCTCTTTATGTGCGGCTTCCTTCGCCTTCTTTTTTTTGAGCGGATGTGACCGCGCCCCTTCTTCCGGGGAAAAGCGGGCTGCTCCTTCAGCGGAACGGGAAAAGCCGTCTGCGGTGCGGAAAGAGGCGGAAATATGGAGAGAGCGCCTGGACGCTGCTGTGGCCGGTGCCGGCCGCGAGAAGGAAAATGGCAGCGAGCATGTAAAAGCCCTCAATGATGTGGCTGCCCTGTATGCGGAGGGATTGCAGAATGGCTGGGTTCATCCGCTGGACGTGCGGGCCTGGTGTGATTCCGTGGCGGAGACCGGGTCCGGGTATTCCGGGGAAACGGTCATTGGCGCCATGTTCCTGTATGGGACGGGAATCAAGCGTGATGCCGTCGCGGCCAGGGAGTGGTTTGAGTACGGGCTTGCCCGCCCGGGAACCCAGCGGGGGAACGCCTTGTACATGTTGGGAATGATGTATTTCAAGGGGGATGGCGCGGATCAGGATCTGAACAAGGCTCTGGGGCTGTGGCACAAAGCGGCGGATGAGGAACATCCGGCTGCCATGGGGCTGCTGGGCCGGGCTTACATGGAGGGGAAGATGGGTTTTGAGAAGGATGCCGCTTCCGGCCTGGCGCTGCTGGAAAAGGCCGCCAATGGAGGGAATACGCCTTCGTCCGTTTATCTGGGGAACATTTACGCAAAGGGGCAGGGAGTGGCGCGGGATATGGAGCGTGCCATGAAGTGGTATGAACAGGCGGCTTCTGCCGGAGACGCCCATTCCCAGTATATCGTGGGACTGGCTTATCTGGAAGGTTCCGGCGTGCCTGCGGATGAGGGCAAGGCGTTCAACTGGCTCCGGCTGGCCGCCGGGCAGGACCACGTCAACGCCATGCTGATGCTTTCCGTCTGCTACAGCACCGGAAAGGGGACCCCTCAGGATGCGGATATGGCGGAAGTCTGGAAAAAGAAAGCGCTTCAACTGAATGCGGAGCGCGAGGGCGGTTCAGCTCCGCAGACGCAGAAACATTAGCTTTCCCTGATTTCCCTGTTCAGGAAATCCAAAGCTTTCCTCCGTTCCAGAATAACGTTTCCCCTGGAGTCCGGAATGACCAGCAGGCCGTCCCGGTGTTCCAGTATGGCGTGCATCATGGCGAATACATGGCCCAGGGCATATTCGTCTTCCAGAATGAAGCGCAGCATTTTGGTGCGGTTCCCTATCTGCCGGAGGGCCGCGCCGTCCCTTTTGAACGCCTGGCGCGCGTCGTCCGTTTCCATGACCCAGAATACGTCCAGCTGGGATTCCCCCGCTTCATCCAGATATTCTCCTTCCAGCACATGGTCCGGAGCGTTTTCCGGCGCGCCGGAAAGGTTCAGCTGGAAACAGCCGTCCAGGCGGAACATGCTCTCCTGTAATTCCTCTGCGGCCGGCAGAGGGGCATCCTGAATGAAAAGCCAGAATTCCTGTTCGTCCGGGGCGGGGGAAGCGTGCATCATGGGATGATTGTGGCATTCCCTCCTTGTTTTCCCACCCGGATTTGTGACATTGAGGCGGCGCGTGCGGATTTTTGGATGTTCAAGAGCTTTCTTCCCGATTAAAAACAGGGCCATGAGTATTCCCGTAATGATGACGATTGCCGGTTCCGACTGCTCCGCGGGGGCCGGGCTCCAGGCTGACCTGAAAGCGGCACATGCCATGGGGGCGTTTGCGCTTACGGCCGTCACCTGCGTCGTGTCCGAGGCGCCCGGGACAGTGCGCGGCATTCAGGAGGTGGACCCTGCGCTGGTGGCTGATCAGGTGCGCATCAATCTGGAACATTTTCCCGTGCGCGCCGTGAAGACGGGCATGCTGTATTCCCCGGCTATCGTCCGTGCGGTGCATGAGGTGCTGGCCGGGGCGGATGTCCCCGTTGTGGTGGACCCGGTTATGATCGCCACGGCGGGAGACCGCCTGATGCGGGAAGAGGCGGTGGCCGTTTACGAAGAGCTTCTGCTGCCGGGAGCGGCGTTGCTTACTCCCAATTTGGATGAGGCTGCCGTCCTGCTCCGTTCTTCTGTTAATCCGGGCAGGGATGAACTGCCGGAGGCCGCCGCGCGCCTCGCCGTCAGGTACGGATGCCCCGTCCTTCTGAAGGGCGGCCATCTGGAGGGGGACTGCCGGGACGTGCTGTCCGGCCCGGACGGCTGCCTGCTGGGGCAATGGGAGCGCCCGCGCGTACAGGAGGTGAGCACTCACGGAACGGGCTGTTCCCTGTCTGCCGCCGTCGCGGCGCGGCTGGCCGCCGGGGATGGACTGGTTGCGGCGGTGGAGCGCGGCCTGGAATTCATCGCTTCCGCCATCCGGCACCATCTGCGCTGGGAACAGCCGGTCCGGGTGGATGCGCTGAAATTGTGGTAAAACCTCCTTCGCCCCGGTTGTCTTCCTCTCCCGCGCGGGGTGGGAAAACCGGGGCCTGCCGCCGCCTTTCTGTGCCTTAATAACGCTTTGTGCTTGCGTATGGGAGGTGGGGTTGGTAGTTGTATCCACGCCCATGTGCCACATGGAGCTTTTAAGAATTAGTAAATATCATAGCAATTATCACTATGGGACAGCAAATCCGCAAAGTCACCAAGCGCCGCAGACGTATTGAATACCTCAAGCGTAAGAAGGAACAGTCCAAGTTGAATTCCAATGCGCCTATCCGTCTGGCCGTTCCCGTTGCCAAGGATGCCAAGCCTGCCGCCAAGGAAGCTCCCGCCAAAAAGACTGCGGCCAAGGCCCCGGCCAAAAAGACTGAAACCAAGGCTGCCGCCGCCAAGAAGGCTCCCGCCAAAAAGCCGGCTGCCAAGAAGGCCGCTGAACCCGCCGCCGAATAATTGCCCGGGCGGAGGTTTCCCCTCCGTGCATCAATCAGACAGTTTTACAAGCCGCCGTGCGATTGCATGGCGGTTTTTTTTGCATGTCCGGGCTTCCTGTATTTTCCCGGAGCGGGAAGAGGTGGCGCGGCTTTCCCGGTGATGCGCGCCGTGCGTATTCTCAAGCCGGCGGTTGATCCGTGTTTCCCTGTTTCCGGGGAAGGCCTTTTCCGGGGTTTTATGGAAAAGCATTGACACTATTTTTCTGATGCGTACAAATAAAATAGCGTCGTTTATCTTTACTTTATGCGCCACCGTACTACAGACACTCCCAAAGGGCACCGCAATTACGTCATCATTGCGTGTGACGTGCTTCTTTTTCTGGCTATGCTCAAGTGGCTTCCCGTAGAGCCGGAGGTAGCCAGGGGGCTGGCTGTTCTTACCTTTATCGGCATCCTGTGGCTGACGGAAGCCCTGCACGTAACCGTAACCTCCCTGCTGGTGCCGGTGCTTGCCATGTTTATGGGGATTCTGCCGGGGGAGAAAGCTCTGTCCGGTTTTGCGGACCCTACCATTTTTCTGTTTTTCGGGGGCTTTGCCCTGGCCGGGGCTCTTCACGAACAGAAAATTGATGCCTGGCTGGCGGGAAAAATCCTCCGGATGGCCCGCGGGAGCCTGGGGATGGCCCTGATTCTGATTTTCCTGGCTACGGCGTTTCTTTCCATGTGGATGTCCAATACGGCCACGGCGGCGATGATGCTTCCTCTGGTGATCGGCCTTCTGGACCGCGTTCCGGCGGAAAAACTTAAGACGACGGCTCCTTTTGCCATCCTGGGGGTGGCGTACAGCGCCTCCATCGGCGGCATGGGGACGCTGGTGGGTTCTCCTCCCAACGCCATTGCGGCGCATGAGCTAGGCATGGGGTTTGCGGAATGGTTCCGGATTGCCATGCCCATGGTCCTGGTGTTCGGGGTGATCGTTTTCTTCCTGATGTACCTGTTCCTCCGCCCGAATCTGGGGATGCATGTGGATATGGTGCCGGAGGAAAGGGAGGAAACGGAGGGCAGGTTGAATGCCAGGCAGGTGCGTGTCCTTATTCTCTTCGTGCTGGTGGCCGGGAGCTGGATGTGCAGCAGTTTCCTTTCCTCTGCTTTGGGCGGCATCCCGTCCATGGACACGCTCATCGCGCTGAGCGCTGCGGTGCTGCTGCCGCTGTGCGGGGTGATCAACTGGAGCGGCATCGCCAAAAATACGGACTGGGGCGTCCTGCTTTTGTTCGGGGGCGGCATCACGCTCAGCAGCATCCTCGTCCAGACGGGGGCGGCGGGATTCCTGGCGGATCAGGTATCTTCTCTCGCCATGGGGCAGAGCCCCATCGTCATCCTGCTCATCATCAGCCTCTTCATCACGTCGCTGACGGAATTCTGTTCCAATACGGCCAGTGCGGCCCTGGTGGCCCCGCTGATGGTCACGGTGGCCTCCGCCATGGGCATGTCTGCTACGCCGCTGGTGCTTCTGGTAGGCATAGGCGCTTCCTGCGCCTTCATGCTCCCCGTTTCCACTCCTCCCAACGCTCTGGCCTTCGCGACGGGAAAATTCCCTCAGATGACCATGGTAAAGGTGGGGCTGCTGATTAATGTGGTGCTCGTGTTCGTGAAGGCTTTTTGGGCCTGGATATTCTGGATGTAGGAGGAATGGGAAACTGTGCGGGAGCCGTTTTCCCCTTTCGGAAGTGTCATTCGGCCTGCTTCGCGGGGGTGGGAGTTCCCTGTTCCGTTTCCTGGAGTTTCCGCGCCGCTTTTTTGTCCAGCCCGGCAAGTTTGGCAATCAGGTAGAAGAAGGAAGGAATGAAAAATACCCCGATGAAGACGGCTGTCATCATGCCGCCGATGACCCCGACGCCTACCACCTGCCGCGCCGCTGCGCCCGCTCCCGTGGCTACGGCCAGAGGAAGGCAGCCCATGATAAAGGCGATGCTGGTCATCAGGATGGGGCGCAGGCGGATTCTGGCCGCATCCAGGGTGGCCGTGAGCAGGTCCGTGCCCTGACGGAGTTCCAGCACGGCGAATTCCACGATGAGGATGGCATTTTTGGCCGCCAGAGCAATCAGGACGATGAGGCCGATTTCCGAATAAATGTTCAGGTCCAGCCCGGTTATCCACAGGGCCAGAAATGCTCCCAGGATGGCAATGGGGGCGGTCATGAAGACGGCTACGGGCAGGGACCAGCTCTCATACAGGGATGCCAGAATCAAAAAGACAAACACGGCTGATGCCGCAAAGATCATGCCGATGGTGATGCCTTTCTGCGCCTGTTTTTCCTGGTAGCTCATTCCGGAATAGTCGTATCCCATGCCGGACGGCATGGTTTGGGCAAAAACTTCTTCCAGGGCGTTCATGACCTGGCCGGAGGAATAGCCCGGAGCCGGGGTGACGTTGAGCTGGGAACTGTTGAACATATTCTGGCGGATCAGGAATTCCGGGGCCCAGCCATGCGTAACGTTGATTACGGAATCCAGGGGAACCGGGTCTCCTTCATTGTTGCGCACATAGAACATGGAAAGCTTGTCGATGCTGTCCCGGTACGGTGCGTCCGCCTGCATGTACACCTGCCATTCCTGTCCGTAAATATTGAAGTTGTTCAGGAAGGTGCTTCCCATGTATGCCTGGATGGTGGCGTAAATCTCATCCACGTCCATATTCTGGAGAGTGGCCTGCTCCGTGTTTACATTCAGGTTGTACTGAAGGTTGGAGGGAGACATGAAATTGCTGATGCCCGCTATTTCCGGCCTCTTTTCCGCCGCCTCGATGAATTTGGACGTGTTGGCGGCCAGGAATTTTTCCCCGATGCCCTGGCGGTCCTCCAGCAGGAATGTGACATCCCCGGACGTTCCTACGCCAGGCAGGGGCGGCGGCGGAACCACATACGCCACGCCGGAGGAAATTTCCGCGTTCAGCCTGCTTTTCAGGCGTGCGGCGATGCCGTCCGCCGTCATGCCCGGAGCAGTCCGTTCGGACCAGGGTTTCAGGGAGATGAAGAAGAAGGAGTTGGAGGAGCTTTGGACGGAGCTGATGAGGTTGAAGCCGTTTACGGTAGTCACTACGTCCACGCCCGGATCCTCCCTGATGATTTTTTCAATCCGCGCGGCGGTGTCCGCCGTGACGTTCAGGGATGTATTGTCCGGCAGTTCCACGCCGCCGAACAGGTAGCCCTGGTCTTCATTGGGAAGGAATCCGCTGGGAATAAGTTTAGCCAGGGGAAAGAGAAGGGCGGTCATGGCGGCCAGCAGCAGGATGGACAGCCACATATGCCGGATAAGTCTGGCGCAGATTTCCACGTACCAGTCGCGCGCCTTGTTGAACCCCTTGTTGAACAATTTGAAAAAGGGCCCCAGCAGGGGAATGGAGTCAGCTTTTCCCCCTTTCAGCAGCCCGGCGGACAGGGTGGGGCTGAGGGACAGGGCGCAGAAGGCGGAAATGATGATGGACATGCCGATGGTCACGGCGAACTGTTCAAACAGTTTGCCTGTGACGCCGGGCAGCAGCAGCGTGGGGATAAAGACGCAGGAAATCACCAGCGCCGTGCTGACGATGGGGCCGGATACTTCCTTCATGGCCGCAATGGTGGCCTGGAGGGGCTTTTCTCCGTTGGAAATATGGTTCTTCACCGCTTCCACCACCACAATGGCATCGTCCACGACCAGACCGATGGCCAGCACCAGCCCCATCAGGCAGATGGTATTGATGGAAAAGCCGAACAATGGAAAGGCGATGAAAGCGCCCACGATAGACACCGGAACGGCAAAGGCCGGAATCAGCGTGCCGCGCCAGCCCTGGAGGAAAATGAAAACCACCAGCACCACCAGGCCCAGGGCAATCACCAGCGTGCTGACGATGTCTTCAATCCCGGCGCGGACGGCCAGCGTGGAGTCCAGGGAAACGAGGTAATCCATGCCGGGCGGCATATCCGTATTTTTCAGCAGGGCTTTGATATTGTCCACCAGCTGGATGGCATTTCCTCCGGGCGCCTCGTAAATGCCGATGGAAGCGGCGGGCATGCCGTTTACGGAAGAACTGAGGCTGTAAGTTTCCGAGCCCAGTTCCACGCGGGCGATATCTCCCACTCTTACGATGGAACTGTCCTGCCCGCGCACCACGATATTTTCGAATTCCTTCACGCTGGTCAGGCGTCCGGGCGCTTTTACGGTGAAGGAAAGCTGCTGGTCCGGCGGGGCGGGCTGCGCGCCTATCTTGCCCGCGGGATTTACGGCATTCTGGGCCTGGACGGCCAGCATCACGTCACGGGCCGTAATATTCAGGGCGGCCATCTTTTCCGGGTTCAGCCAGATGCGCATGGCGTAGCGGCCTGCCCCGAACACCTGCACGTCTCCTACTCCGGGCACGCGCTTGATGGCGTCCACCATATTGATATAGGCGTAATTGGCCAGCCAGAGGCCGTCATAAGTCCCCTGGGGGGAATAGAGGCTGACGACCAGGGCGGGCAGCCCGCTTGTCTTGCGGAGGGAGACTCCCAGCGCGCTGACTTCCGACGGCAGCTGGGAGGTGGCCTGCCCGTAGCGCAGGTAGGAAAGCACCTGGTCCATGTTGGCTTCCGTGCCGATTTCAAAAAGGATCATCATGCTCATTTGCCCGTTGTTGGTGTTGACGGAAGTCATGTAGGACATGCCGTCCACGCCGGACATTTGCTGTTCGATGGGGGATGCGATAGACTTGACCACCGTTTCACAGTCCGCTCCGGGATAAGTGGCCGTCACCTGGATGGAGGGGGGAATGATGTCCGGGTACTCGGAGATGGGCAGGCGCAGAATGGAAAAGGCCCCCAGCAGGACAATGATGACGGAGAGGCAGATGGAAAGGATGGGGCGCTTAATGAAGAAATCAGCCATGGCGGGAGGAGCTTATTGGTTGCTGGCGGGTACCGCTTTCAGGCGGGCGGTCGGATTTCTGGAGGCTGCTTCCGCCTGGAGAAGACCGTCCACGACCACTTTGCTTTGGGGGGTGAGGGAATCCGGTTTCAGGGGAGTAACCTGCTGCCGGTCTCCAAGTTGCGTTCCGGCTTGTACGGGGATGATGGAAGGGTGGTTGCCCTCATCCAGAACAATCACGAAAAAGCGCCCCTGTGTCGAAAGAAGGGATTTTGCCGGAACGGTCAGCGCGTTTTTGACGGTGGCCAGCCGGGCCGTGGCGATGATGAACATGCCGGGGCGCAGCAGATAGTCCGCATTGGGAAGGTTGGCCTGTACGCGGATGGTGCCTGTCTGGGGATTGAACGCCCGGTCAATGGCAACTACCGTGGCTTGTTCCGGGTATTTGGTGCCGTCTTTCAGCGTAATGTCCAGCTTGCTGCCCGTCTGGACGCCTTCATTCCCGTTTTTCCCCGCCTGCTGAATCCATTCCTGCTGGGTGACGGCGAAATTGACGCGTATGGGATTGACGGAGGAGACGACGGCAAGGGGGCCGCTTTCCGGGCTGACCAGGTCGCCGATGTTTGTCCTGGAAATGCCGGCTATTCCGTCAAAAGGCGCGTACAGCACCGTATAGGAAAGATTTTTTTCAGCCAGGGCCAGGGCCGCCGCAGCCTGCTGCACCTGCGCTTCCGCGGCCAGGGCGGAGAGGCGCGTATCCTCGTATTTCTGTTTGGAAATGGCGTTCTCCGCGGCCAGGGGCCTGTAAATTTCCGCGTCGTAATTCAACTGCTGTAGCTGGGCCTGCGCCTGGGCCAGGGTGGCTTTGGCCTTGGATACCTGGTCCCTGAACGTGGAATCGTCAATGCGGAAGAGAACTTCCCCTTTCTTCACAATAGCGCCATTGGCGTAATTCTGCGTTTGAAGGTAGCCCGTAATCTGGGGGACGATGGAGGCGTTGTCCACGCCGTCCAGGTGGCCCACCCAGCTGCCCGTCACCGGAATATCCATGGTGACGGGATGTTCGTAAATAATTGTGGGCGTTTCATGCGGCACCTGTTCCGTCTTTTTACACCCGGCAAAAAAGAGGGAAAGCAGGCAGAGGAAAACGGCGGGGCCGGAGATAGAGCCCGTCAGGCGTGTCAAGTCCATGCTGGGAGTGACACGCCCGCGGGCTTCTTTGTTGAAAGAAGGTTTTCCGGGCGGCGTCGCTGTCCGCGTCATGCGCGGGGGGAGGGATTCTCCCGGACGGTTCAGGAGCGGGCGCCGGATTTATCCGGAGTGAATGCCCGCGCCAGTTCCCCGAACCACAAGACAAGGGAGGTGCCTGCGAAGATGAGGCCCCAGTCCGTCCAGCTCAGGGGCACCACGTTGAACATCTTTCCGCCGAAGGTGACGATGAGGTACTGCCCGGCCAGGATAAGCAGGGCTACCAGGCCGAAGCCGCCAATGCTGGCGCCCATGCGTGCAAAGGCGCTCTGGTGCGTGTTGAATGCCTTGGCGTTGAACATGTTCCAGAATTGGAGCAGGACGAAAATGGTGAAAAACAGGGACAGTTCATAACCAGTCAGTTCATGTTCCGGGGTGGAGAAGTCCAGGTAGCTGCGGAAGTAGCCGCTGAGGCTGAACTGCGTGAGACTGGTAATGTCCGCATGCTTGAAATATTGCAGCAGGCCGAACAGGAAAGCGACGAACAGGATGCCCACGCCCAGGATGTTCCGGCCCATGGGGCGGGTGATGATGTGGTCCGTGGTCTTGCGCGGCGGGTCCTGCATCACGCGTTCGTCCGGCGGCAGGGAGGCCAGCGCCAGCGCGGCGAAGGTGTCCATGATGAGGTTCACCCAGAGCATCTGCGTGACGGTGAGGGGGGATTCCGTGCCCAGGAATGCGCCGATGAGCACAATGAGGCAGGCCGCCACGTTAATGGTCATCTGGAAGACGATGAAGCGCTGGATATTCCTGTACAGGGAACGCCCCCACATGACGGCGCGGGAAATGCTCATGAAGGAATTGTCCAGGATGGTGATGGCGCTGGCTTCCTTGGCTACGGTGGTGCCGTCTCCCATGGAAAGCCCCACCTGCGCGGCGTTCAGGGCGGGGGCGTCGTTGGTGCCGTCCCCGGTGACGGCCACTACCTGGTCCTTCTTCTGGAGCAGTTTGACCAGCCGTTCCTTATCCATGGGCCTGGCGCGGCACATGATTTTCAGGTCCATCACGCGGTCCAGCAGTTCCGCGTCCGGAGTCTGCTCAAACTCCACACCCGTCATCAGACGGTCCGGCGTGTCCTCCTCCGTCCACAGACCGATCTGGCGCCCTATTTCCCGTGCGGTGCCGGGGGTATCCCCTGTGACGATCTTGATGCGGATGCCCGCGTCCATGCAGTCCTTCACGGCTTGGGGCACATCGTCCCGGACGGGGTCGGAAATGGCGGCGATGCCCAGATAAACCAGATCCTTGCGGATGATGCGGCCGTCCTCGAATACCGGGGCGTCATCCTCCAGAACGCGGTACGCGAAGCCCAGCGTGCGCATGGCCTGGTTCTGGTAGGCCAGGAGCTGTTCCTCAATGGCGGGGCGCATGTCTGCGGCGGGAACCTGGCCTTCCGGAGTCAGGACAGTGGAGCAAAGGCCCAGCACGATTTCCGGCGCGCCTTTCACGTAAAGGACTTTTTTGCCCAGCAGGGGGGATTCCGCCACGGTGGCCATGTACTTGCGTTCCGTGGAGAAAGTAAGCTGTTCCAGCACGCGGGCGTTTTCCCGCAGGTCCAGGTAATTCACGCCCAGCCCGTGCAGCCACAGGAGGAGCGCTCCTTCCGTGGGGTTGCCCAGGGCCCTAATATGTTCCGGGTCCGCGTAATCCAGAAAGGCGGTGGAGTTGACGGCGATTCCCTCCCGGATCAGGTTCCCCAGCTCGTTTTCCGCCGGGGCGGCGTCCCCCAACCCGTAAAAATCCGCCTTGTACACGTTCATCTGGTTGCGCGTCAGGGTGCCCGTCTTGTCTGTGCAGATGACGGTGGCGGCCCCCATGGTTTCGCAGGCGTGCATCTTGCGCACCAGGTTGTTGTTGGCGAGCATGCTCTTCATGCTCAGCGCCAGGCTCAGGGTGACGCTCATGGGCAGCCCCTCCGGCACCGTGACGACGATGACGGTTACGGCGATCATGACGGTATTCAGAATGTAGGTTCCCGCGCTCAGCCATTCCACGGGGCCCGGCAGATGGGAAAAATACAGGGTAAGCCGCCCGATGACGATGAGGGCGGCGATGGCGTAGCTGGCCCAGGTGATGAGGTCGCCCAGCCTGGAAAGCTGGCGGTTGAGGGGCGTCTGCACCTTGTTGTCTATCTGGGAACCTTCATAAACCTTGCCGTATTCCGTCCTGTCCCCCACGGAAGTCACTTCCATGACGCCGTGGCCGTCCGCCACGGTGGTTCCTTTCAGAACGTGGTTGGAGGGGTAGGTGGCATCCTTCTTGAATTCCTCTTCATCCGTGGTTTTGCCGATGAGGGGTTCCCCCGTCAGCGTGGATTCGTTGACCTGGAGGGAAACGGCTTCCAGCAGGACGCCGTCCGCCGGTACCTCCTCCCCTGTGTTCAGGATGACGATATCGCCCACCACCACGTCCCGGCGGGGCAATTCGCAAATATTGCCGCCGCGGATGACCTGGACCATGGTGTCGTCATTGACCTGGTTCAGGATTTCAAACTTCCTGTTGGCGCTTACCTCGAAGGCGAAGCCCACGCAGGTGGCCAGCAGGATGGCCGCCAGGATGCCCGCGGGCTCCAGAAAGACGCTGGCCGATTCCGCTCCGGTAAGGAACTGATAGCAGGCCACGCCTACGGACAGGAGCAGGGCCACCAGCAGAATTTTGATGATGGGGTCTGAAAATTTCTCCAGAAATTGCTTCCACAGGGGTTCCTTTTCCGGGGGAGTCAGGATATTGACCCCGTATCTGGTCCGGTTTTCCTGAACCTGCTGTTCCGAAAGCCCCTGATGATGTGCTGCATTTTTCATGGTTCAGGTGCTTCTTACCTGATTGGAGCCTGTGAGAAAAGCGCGGAGGAATATTTTCAGGAGTGATGACGGGAGTTTTTTAGCGGGACGCAGCCTGCGGCCCGTGCCTTGAAAGGCGGCATTGTTGTCTTGACTTTGACTATGTTCCGGAGATTCTGGAGCACCTATGTGGAATGATCTTTCTCATGGATTTTCCGTGCTGGCGGATGCCCTGGCTTTCCTTTCCCGTTCCTGGGGGTTCTGGGTTTGCGCGGGCAGTGTGGCGGGGTTGGCCGCCGTTTATGCGTGGTGGAGAAAGCGGCTGGCCCTGTGGGCGTTTGTCCTGGCGTTTCTTTCCCTGCTGGCCGTGGTGGGGCTGGCGTGCCGCCAGGCGGTGTGTCAAAAAACTTTCCTGTGGATTCATGAGCCGGACCTGCAGGCCCTTTCCGGAAAGTATGAGGTGGAATCCTCCCCCAGGGAGAGGCGTTTTTTCCGCCCTCCGGAGTTGAAGCGTTTTTTCCAGGTCAGTTCTTCCACGCTCCTCCTGAATGAAGACGGGACGTGCGAGATTTCTTCCTTTCCCCGTCCGGAGGCATGGGGCAGGTGGATTTCCCGTCCGGAAGAGAGGGAAGACCTTTCCGTGCTGGAGGAAGATCTCGTTTCTTCCTGCCGCGGAACCTGGTCCCTGGTGAAAAAGGGGGGATATTACGGTGTCTCCATCGCCTATTCCCCCGGCAGAAGCCTGATGTTGTACCTGGGCGGGGAAGGTGCGGAATGCCTGGTGATGCCGGTCAACCCTGCCGATCCGCTGGAAGCGGTGACGTTTGAAAAAACATTCTGACCCGGGCTCTGTACGGGCGGGAAAAAAGCAGGGAGGCGGGATACCCGCCTCCCTCAATATATTTTTTCCAACGCCGTTCCGGCTTTGGCCGGCCGTGTGGGCCGGCTGATTTATTTGACCTTTCCTCCTTCGTACACCAGCACCTCAAAGGGCTTCAGCGTGAAGGAGATTTCCTTGTCAATGTCTACGGAACTGCCGGAGAAGCCGTCCAGCGTCCGCTGGTCGTCATAGGAATCCTTGAAGGTGATGGAGCCCTTGACGTTCGCAGGGATATCCAGAATGCTGCGCAGGGTTCCGGTCAGGCTCTTTTCCTGGTCGGAGGAATTGCGGAGAGCCAGGGTGGCCTTGTTTTTATTCCATGCGGCCCAGCCGTACACGGCTCCTTCGTTAGTTTCCTTGTTCCACGGATTGCCGCCCACCCAGTGCACGTCGTCCAAAACGTCCGCATTGCGGCGTATCCATTTGATTCCCTTGGCCAGTTCGTCCCACAGGACTCCTCCGTTGGCGTTCATCAGGTCCCGATCCACGTATAGCTCCTGGAGGGAAGTGCCGCAAGCCGTGGCGCAACGGAGTTCTTTCTTGACGTTTTCCGGATCGCGGGGCATGCAGGCCGGAGGGCCGAATTTAGTGACCATCAGGCCGTGAGTCATCATGGAATTGATGGGCATTAGCGGGGAGCCCTGCACAAAAACTTCATGCACCAGGCGGTCGCGGTAGGTGATCCATTTGTCGCGGTTGTCGCCCGCTCCGATGGTGCCGAAGTCATTCTCCTGCCTCCATACGGAATCCGCATAACGGAACCAGAAGGGGGATGCCCAGGTTCCTACAGTGCAGTTGATGTAAAGATCCCCCTTTTTCTTGCGCAGGGCGTTCAGCACGCGGATGATGCCTTCCGCATCCTCCTCGTTGCCGGGCCCCTTGGCATGGAAGTGGGTGCTGATGCCGTCGAATTTGAAGTACTTCATATTGTAGTCCTTCACCATCTGGGAGCAGCGGCCCACAAAGGCGTCAAAATATTCCTTGTTGGAAAGCTGGAAATTGCCGATCTTGTTGTCCGGATGCTTCACGTTCCAGTAAGCGAGACGCTTGCCCTTGGAGGCTCCGTAGCCCCCCACCGGACCCAGCCACGTGCCGATGCCGGCCTTTTGCCTGCCGGCGGCGGCGTCAATGCGCTTGAACCCCTGCGGGAACATTTTGTGGAAATCCCACAGGCTGTTGAATTCATCCCAGCCGTCGTCCCAGACGAAGGCGTCAATGGATATGCCGCGTTTCTGGTAAAACTGTTCCTGCCAGTCTTTCAGGACGGACAGGCATTGTTCTTCCGTCATGCGCTTGGCGGGGTCCGAATCATTGTTGCGGTTGATGTTCAGTTCATACCAGGAATTATAATGGATGAAGGGGCGGTAGGGCATCACGCGTTCCCGTTCCATATAGGCCAGGAAGGAGCGGCGTTGCTGGCCGGGGGCAAAAATTCCGAGAACGGAGGATACGTCCCATATTTCCCCGGGCTGCAAGGTGGTTTTACGGCTCCAGAGTCCCTGGGCCAGCCGGGATTCGTCCGCCTGGGGTTCCTGCTTTTCCGCCAGCGTGCGCACGGGCAGGGAAAAGGTGATTTCCCCCTTGCTGGCAATCGGTTCGCTCTTGGTCTGGGCCCAGTAGCGCAGAATGTAATTTCCCCTGGAGGGAACCTGTACCGTGTAAGTGTTGCCGGCATTGGAATCTCCTGTGCTGCCGTTGTGGAAATCGGAGTCAAGAACGGCCCCCTTGGAAGAGAGGAGCTGCACGCCGGCAAGGTTCAGCTTATTGTTGCCCTTGTCCCCTCCCTTATACTGGAAAGTGACGGTGCATGCTCCTTTGCCGTCAATGGAAACCGGGCCTTCCGCACTGGAAACCTGTTCTCCGTACTGCTTTTTCAGTTCCTGGGGAACATTGAAATTTCCGGTCCATGAGGCTGTGGACCACTTGTCCGCACTCCAGATGGCGGTTTCTCCCCCTTCCATATTTCCGGCGCCTCCCACGGTATTGATGCCCATGGGAGTTTCCAGGGCGGTGAACGCCAGGTCATTGACGATAAGTGCGCCTCTGGCGTTTCCGGAAACGGAGGGAGCCCCGGCTTTCCCTTCTACCAGGTCATATTGCATCGCTACGATGTTTTTCATCTGGACGGGCTTCGTACTTGCCAGGCGGAGTTCCTGCCGCAGGTAGTGGGAATGATCCCTGAGCACGGCGCGCCAGGAAATGCGAAAGGTTCCGTTCAGAGCCTGGAATGTTGCGCTGACGGCTTTTCCCGGGAAGCGGTCAGCTAGCCTGAATGCCTTGGGATTGGGCTGAAGGGATACGAATTTGACGTTTCCCGCTTTCAGCTCGGAGGATTTAATGCTCCGTCCGTCCTGAAGATTGATGATGAATAATTCATCCCCTGCCTTGGCGACGGGGCCCAGTTTGGAAGTCATTCCTCCGAAGGAAAGACTTCCGTTCCGAAGGATAAATTTGGCCGTCAGGATGTTATTGGAAAGAGTATAGCCGGAAGCGTCTTGTTCCGCGCTGGCTGTTCCGGGCGCGGGCCCCGGAAAGGCGACTTCTGCGGGGGATGTGGGCAGGCAGCCCAGCAGGGTTGCCATGACAAGGGGTGTTTTGAAAAATTTCATGATGAAATAATATTACAGCTAGCGGCAGGATAATTTGGGGAAGGATCTTTTTCAAGAAAAAGGTCCTGGAAATGGAGTGAAAGAAAAATGATTTTTATTGAATATGAAAATCTTATGTTGCTTTTTTGATGGCTGTGGGAAAACAACCGGATTCCAAATCCGGAGTCAACCTAACATTTCAGATATGAAAATATTATTACGATTTTTCTCTTCTGAGAAAAAGAATTTCTGTTCCTAAACAAGCAATTTCAAAACCGTTGCAAAAAAAATTATTCTGCGCCTTATTTGCGTATGTTTACAAGTTGCAGAAAATAAGAATATTACAAATTTGTTTGAAAAGTAAAAAAGTCTTATCCCCCTCTTCCCCGGTTGAGAAGAGAAAGAGCGGATTTGGAATCCGATATACAGAGGGCGGGGAATATCTCCCTAATAACTCAGTCCTGCATACATAAAAAATGAAGAAAACATTAGCATTAATGGCTATTACTGCGTGTTGTGCCGTACCGGCGTTGGCGGCTCCCGGCTCTGTTGCTCCGGAATCCGGAACGCTTTACACTTCCGGTACGCAGACGACAACTGAAGGTGTTGCATTGGGAAAAGATATGACGTTCGGAAGTCTTTCAAGCAGCGTTATTCCTGGTGATTCCATTCCTTATGGCGGTAATTTCTATGCTTCCAGTTACACGATTTCTCTCTGGCTGGATTCTTCTTCTCTTTCTACGGGATCTCAGACTGCGCTGTTCGGATATTTTGGTTCTCAGCCTACCGACAGTTACGGGGCAAACAGCCTGTACCTGGCTGCTGACGGCAAGCTTGGAATGGGGGATGGAGCCTTGACGACATCTACAGGCGCTTTTTCCCAATCCCGAGGAGACCTTTCTGAAAGTGCTATTTCTTTGACGGGCGGCTTACTGAACATCACTTTATCCGTTACGGGAGGAAATGGAAATCAGGCTGTGGATGTCTATGTGAACGGAGATTTCTTTGACTCGTTATCCTATAACGGCAACATGAACGGCAATCAGTCTTCCGTCACCAGCTGGATTAATCCCAACCTTACATGGGGTGAAATTCAATGGACGAATGAAGCTCTTGCTGCGGATCGGATTGCCGGTTTTGCCGGTCTTCAGGTTCCGGAACCGGCCTCGGCTTCTCTGGGAATCCTGGGCCTGGCCGTCATGATGATGCGCCGCCGCCGTTCCTGACAGTTTTCCACCAGAGAACTGGTCAATTCACAGGCCGCTGCCTGATAAAGGCGGCGGCCTTATTATTTCTTATATTGGGGGATAACCGCAGGTATTGTCCCTGGTGCGGAAAAGGCGGGAAGATGACACATAAGGATGAATCCATTAGAGATTGACGGTGTCTAAGCTGCATGTACAGGGTAGCCGATCAGATTGTTGAAATTTTGGAAAAGGCGGGAATTAAGCGAATTTACGGAATTGTGGGGGATAGCCTGAACCCCGTTACGGACGCTTTGAGGAGGAGGAAGACCATTGAATGGATTCATGTGAGGCATGAGGAAGTGGCGGCTTTTGCCGCGAGCGCGGAAGCCCAGCTGAGCGGGAATCTGGCTGTATGCTGCGGCAGCAGCGGCCCCGGAAACCTCCATTTGATCAACGGCCTGTTTGACGCCCACCGGAACCATGCCCCGGTGCTGGCCATTGCCTCCCATATCCCACAGAGCCAGGTAGGCATGGAATATTTCCAGGCCACGCATCCGGAACAGCTTTTCAAGGAATGCAGCGCATATGCGGAACTGGTTTCGGAAGCTTCCCAGGCCCCGTGCATTTTGATGTCCGCCATTCAGCACGCGTGGGCCAGGAGCGACGTAGGCGTCGTCGTCTTGCCCGGAGACATTGCGGACGCCCCCGCGGAGATGAAGAATCTGGTGCATCCTCCTTCCTACACGCGGGAGAATGTTGTTCCTGAACATGAATCCGTATCCCTTCTGGCACGGATGCTTGACGACCACCGCCGCATTACTTTCTTTTGCGGCGCCGGCTGCGCAGGAGCGGAAGACAAGGTCGTCCGGCTCGCGCACCGCCTGAAAGCTCCGATTGCTTACACATGGAGGGGAAAGGATTATTTTGAACATGACAATCCCCTGGGCATCGGCATGACGGGGCTGCTGGGATGGGGAGATGCCTACAAGGCCATGCATGAAAGCGACATGCTCGTGTTGTGGGGGACGGATTTTCCCTATTTCAATTTCATTCCCACCAAACCTGAAATCGTGCAGATTGACAGGCGCGGGGAAGTGCTGGGCCGCCGCTGCCGCCTGGACCTGGGTATTTGCGGGGATGTTTCCGTCACGGCGGAGGCGTTGCTGAACATGGTGCAGGAAAAGACGGATTCCGGGCATTTGGACGCCGCCCTGAAACGCCACGCCAGGGACGTGAAAGAGATGAACGCCTATATGGAAGGAAATGACAAGGAATCTCCCATCCGGCCGGAACAGCTCACGACCGCCCTGAACAGGCATGCGGCATCCGACGCCGTATTTACGGTAGATACCGGCACCCCCTGTATCTGGAGCGCAAGGTTCCTGTGCGCTACGCTTGGCAGGAGGACGCTGGCTTCCTTCAATCATGGCTCCATGGCCAATGCAATGCCAATGGCTATTGGGGCGCAGATGGAATACCCCGGACGGCAGGTAATTGCCCTGTGCGGAGATGGCGGCCTGTCCATGCTGCTGGGGGATCTCATCACGATTGTCCAGTACAGGCTGCCGGTGAAAATCGTGGTGTATAACAATGACTGTCTGGATTTCATCCAATTGGAAATGCAGGCGGCCGGGCTGATTCCGTGGCAGATCAACCTGAACAATCCCTCTTTTGCCGCCGTGGCGGATGCCGTTGGCATCAAGGGGTTTTTATTGGACAAATCCAGTCAGGTGGACCAGATGGTGAACATGTTCCTGAATTATCCGGGCGCCGCTCTGCTGGACGCGCATGTGGACAGGGACGCCCTTGCCCTGCCTCCCTATATCAGTATGGGCCAGGCGGCGGACTTTTCCCTTGCCATGATGAAGCAGACGCTGGCCGGGGAAGTGAAGCAGGTATGGAACACCCTGGCCGGAAACAGGAAGCTGTTCAAACCGTGATGCCCTGCGGGCAAGGAGAGGACACCGGGAAGGGAAGCGGCTCTTTGTTTATGGTTACTCCATGGAAAGGGCTTTTTTCAGCGCTTCCGTCACGATTTTCGGATTGGCTTTGCCTTTGGCGGCCTTCATGACCTGGCCGGTAAGCCAGTTCAGGAGTTTTTCATTGCCCCCCTGTATTTCCGCCACCTTGTCCGGATTGGCGGAAATGACTTCCCGCACGATGCCGTCCAGAAAAGAGGAATCCGCCTTTTCAAAGCCCAGCAGCTTGGCGGCCTGCGCTGCGGCGAGGGCCGGCTCATCCCACATTTTGGCGAATACGTCCTTGGCCTGGTTGTTGGAAACGGTGCCGTCGTCAATAATGGCGATCAGCTCCCGGATGGCGCCGGGTTTCACCGGGCATTCAGACGGGCGCATGCCTTTTTCATTCAGCACGGCGGAAATGTTGTTAATCACCCAGTTGGCGATTTTTTTGCCGCTGGCGGTTCCCCGCGCCGCTTCTTCAAAAAAGTGTGCCAGTTCCAGGTCTCCCACCAGCACGTTGGCGTCGTATTCGCTCAGGCCGTATTCTTCCATGAAGCGTTTCTGCCGTTCCTGAGGCAGTTCGGGAATCTGACCGCGCACTTTCTCCACCAGCGGGGCCGTGCGTACGGGAACCAGATCCGGACAGGGGAAGTAACGGTAATCGTGCGCGTCTTCCTTGGTTCGCATGACGACGCTTTCTCCGCGTTCGTCGTCCCAGCGGCGGGTGGACTGGATTTGAGGAATGCCCATGTCCAGTTCTTCCGCCTGGCGCCGGATTTCATAATGAAGGGCTCTGCGGACGGCGGACATGGAGTTGATGTTCTTCATTTCCACCTTGGCACCCAATTCCTCCTGCCCGTGGGGACGCAGGGAAATATTCACATCGCACCGCATCTGGCCCTTTTCCATGTCCGCGTCGGAGATATCCCCGTAATTCAGAATCTGCTGGAGGGACTTGAGGTAGGCGTAGGCTTCTTCCGGGGTGTCGATGTCCGGCTCGGAAACGATTTCCATCAGGGCGGACCCCGCACGGTTGTAGTCGATCAGGGAATAATTGGCATGATGGGTAATCTTCGCCGCGTCTTCTTCCAGATGGATGCGGGTCAGCTTCACGGTGCGGAAAGGAGGGACGCCGGCTTTGATCACGTCATTCGGATAGGACCAGGGGTACAGGGGCACTTCCCCTCCCAGGCACAGCGGAAGATCCAGCTGGGAGGTCTGGTAATTTTTAGCCATGTCCGGATAGAAATAATTCTTGCGGTCCCATTGGGAAATCTCCGGGCTGGAACATCCCAGCATCAGGCCGGTCAGCAACGTGCGTTCAATGGCGAATTCATTCAGGACGGGCAGGGCGCCCGGCAGCCCCAGGCAGGTGGGGCACACGCGCGTATTGGGTTCAAAGCCAAAGCCGGTCTCGCAGGAGCAGAACATTTTGCTCTTTGTCTTGATCTGGCAGTGGACTTCCAGGCCAATGGTCACGATGTAATCTGAAATTGCCATAAATTCGGAACGCTTGAAGATCGCGGAAACTGTACGGAACCCTTTTCTCCCTGTCCAGTAAAAAGGCCTGCGGGGGAGAGCGGAGGGTTTTCAGACTAAGAATGATGATTGATTTGGAGGGGGGATTTTGTGGCGGAGGTGGGGGAGGCGTTTAAGTTCTTCTCCGTCCCGGTAGATGCCGGCGTGCATTTCTTCCGTCAGGAAGGCCGTGTCCCTGGGCGAATCAAGCCAGTGAAGGGGGCCGGATATTCCTTCAAAGCGATGTAGTTTTGGAGGGGAACAAGATGAACTGCCGATTTCCGGCCTGTTGCTCTGGTGATTACTTCCATGTCACGGAGTCCTCCACTCTGCCTCCTCCACTCTTTTTATAAGATGCCCAGTTCCTTAAGCTGCTGGATGGGACGTTCCGGCCAGAGCTTGTTGGCGATGGGGCTGGCGGGGCTTGGGTGGAGCAACGTGCCGATGGTGAAGCTTTTGCCGGGGAGCCGGGAGGCGGCGTCCCGCAGCTTCTGCGTGGCGTAGGCACCCACCCCCACCAGCGTGTGGGGATTCAGGATGGTGATGAGGGAAAGCAGGTGTTCCATACATACTGCGTCCACGGCGGCGCGCTGTTCCGTCGGCAGTTTGTCCGGCGTGATGTTGGCTCCGGTGGCTCCCATCCAGATCAGCGGACAGTAATTGGCCACGTAATTGTGACGGAAGAAATTTTCCGCAGTGCCGAAAGCTTCCGCGAAAAGTCCCCAGAGGCGGCGGCCGCTGACTTCCGACCTGGGGCAGCTGAAACCCTCCACGGGACGTTTGGGGTGGGTATGTTCCGGCCGCCCGACTTCTCCGCGGATGTGCAGCCAGTTGACGACGGCGTCCACTTCCCCGAAGGGGACGCCTGTCTGGGCCATGCCGAAGGGGCCGGGATTCATGCCCAGGAACAGATGGCTCTTTTCCCCGTTTCCGTAGGTGCGCACATACTGTTCATGCGGCCCCCATGCATAGGTGAGAGGGTTGTAGGTAACATGGACCGGGGCTTCGAACCGGAGCTTCTCCGTGCCGTCCCGGAGGGCGGCCGTGGCTTTCAGAATGGCTGCTGCAGTGTCGTTCATGCCTCCGCATCATGAAGCGTTGCCGTTTATTGCGCCAGTAAAAACTCCGCGCTTGCATTATTTGTTCCGCCCGGTAACATTTCCCCCCGGACAAGTTAACCTTATTACTTATGAGTGGAATAGCCATTATGACATCTGGCGGCGATGCCGCCGGAATGAACCCGGCGATCAAGGCGGCAGTGGATCATGCCCGCCAGCTTGGGATGAACCCGTACGTTGTTTATGACGGCTTGGAAGGGCTGATCGATGGAAAAATCAAGGAAGCCACCCGGGAACTGACCAACGATATGATCTACAGGGGCGGAACTCTCCTCCGTTCCTCACGATCCAAGCGCTTTTTCGACTACGAATTCCGCAAGCAGGCCTACGAGCATCTGAAGAAACGCAACATCGACAAGCTCATCATCATGGGCGGGGACGGTTCCTTCCGCGCCCTGAACGACTTTTTCAATGATTTTGAAGTGCCTTTTGCCGGTATTCCGGCCACGATTGACAACGACATTGCCGGCACGGACTACTGCCTGGGCGTGGATACGGCCCAGAACGTGATTCTGGATTGCATTGATTCCGTTCGTGATACGGCCCGTTCCCATCACCGCGCTTTCGTGATTGAAACGATGGGCCGGGACTGCGGCTATCTGGCGATGACCACCGCTCTTTGCAGCGCGGCGGATATCTGCATTGTCCCTGAAATTCCGTATGACCTGGAATCCATTTACAAGCGCCTCCAGCCTGTCATCAATGAGGAAGGAAGCTGCATCATTGCCGTGGTGGCGGAAGGCACCCGCGTGGCGCAGTACCTGACCCGCTGGCTGACGGAACGCGCCGGCATGGATACCCGCCTGACCGTGCTGGGCCATGTGCAGCGCGGCGGTTCCCCCACTGCCCGTGACCGCCTGATGGGCACCCGTTTTGCCACCCGCGCCGTGGAAGCTCTGAACAACGGGGACATCAACCAGATCATGGTGTATCATGACGGCCAGTACGGCTATGCCTCCCTGGATTCCGTTGCCGGGCAGCAGTACTCCGTGAACCAGGATATCATCAACCTTTGCCGGGAGCTGAGCTGCTAGCCGTCTCAGCGGTTACGGAACCCGCTTTTTCCCGCCCATGCCGCCACGTTCCCGCGGCATGGGCGGATTTGTTTTGAAAAAAAACACCGTTGCTGTATGATGGCGCCGCATCTTTCCCTGAAAACAGTGCTATGAAAGTTATCGTTACGGGCGGCGCCGGATTCATCGGCTCCAATCTGGTCAGGCTGCTGCTGGAGCGCGGCCATGAAGTCCTGAATATTGACGCCCTGACCTATGCCGGCAACATCCATTCCCTGGACGGCTCGGCGGATTCTCCGGCATACCGCTTTCTGCACGCCGACGTCCGGGACGCTTCCCTGATGCGGCGCACTTTGCGGGAGTACGCTCCGGACTGGGTGATGCACCTGGCGGCGGAATCCCATGTGGACCGTTCCATTGACGATCCGGGAAATTTTATGACCACCAACGTCATGGGCACTTTTTCCATGCTTCAGGCCGCTCTGGAATATTACCGTTCCCTGGAGGGAGAGAAAAAGGAGCGTTTCCGCTTCCACCACATTTCCACGGATGAAGTGTACGGCTCCCTGGGAAAGGAAGGCCTGTTCACGGAGTCCACGCCGTATCGCCCCCATTCCCCGTATTCCGCCAGCAAGGCCTCCAGCGACCACCTGGTGCGCGCCTGGCACGATACGTACGGGCTTCCCGCGCTGATCACCAACTGTTCCAACAATTACGGCCCCTACCAGTTCCCGGAAAAGCTGATCCCCGTCGTTATCCTGAAAGCGCTGGGCGGGGAATCCATTCCTGTATACGGCAAAGGGGAAAACGTGCGGGACTGGCTGTATGTGGGGGATCACTGCGAGGCGCTGCTGACGGTCGTTTCCTGCGGAAAACCGGGGGAAACGTACAACATCGGCGGCAATAACGAGAAAACCAATCTGGAGCTGGTGGAGCTGCTGTGTTCCCATCTGGATGAACTGCGGCCCCGGCCGGACGGCCGGAGCTACCGGGAGCAAATCTCCTTTGTGCAGGACAGGCCGGGCCATGACCTGCGCTATGCGATTGACGCTTCCAAAATACGGAGGGAATTGGGATGGATTCCGCGCCAGGACCATTCTTCCGGATTCAGAAAGACCATTCAGTGGTATCTGGACCATGAGGAATGGTGGCGGGGCATCCTGTCCGGGGAATACCGCCTGGAACGTCTTGGAACCAATGGCTAGGAATTTGATATGAAGGGTATTGTTCTGGCCGGGGGAAGCGGCACGCGGCTGCATCCCGTTACGCTTTCCGTCAGCAAGCAATTGCTGCCCGTTTATGATAAGCCAATGGTTTATTATCCCATCTCCGTGCTGATGCTGGCCGGAATACGGGAAATCCTTGTTATTTCCACGCCCCGGGATCTGCCCCTGTACCGGGATTTGCTGGGGGACGGCAGCAGGTTCGGCGTTTCCTTTGAATACAGGGAACAACCCAGGCCGGAGGGATTGGCTCAGGCCTTTATTATTGGAGAGGAGTTCATAGGAAAGGATTCCGTAGCCCTGGTGCTGGGGGACAATATTTTTTACGGGCGCGGCCTGACGGAGAAGCTGAGGCGGGCCGCCGAACTGACGAGCGGAGCGACCATTTTCGGTTACCAGGTGCATGACCCGCAGCGTTTCGGGGTAGTGGAATTCAATGAGGAGGGGAAGGCGGTTTCCATTGAGGAAAAACCGCTCCGGCCCAAATCGGATATTGCGGTGACGGGCCTCTATTTTTACGACAACCGGGTGGTGGAGATAGCCAAAAGGATTCCCAAGTCCTCCCGGGGCGAGTTGGAAATTACCTCCGTGAATCAGGAATACCTGAAGCAGGGCCTGTTGCGCGTGGAAAAGCTGGCGCGCGGCTATACGTGGCTGGATACGGGCACGCACGATACCCTTCTGGAGGCTTCCATGTTCGTTCGCACGTTGGAGCACCACCAGGGGTTCAAGGTGGCGTGCCTGGAGGAGATTGCCTTTAATAACGGCTGGATTTCCCCGGAAACGCTGCGTTCCCAGGCCGGAGCCATGAATAATAACGGTTATGGCCGGTATTTGGATGAATTGGTGAAATAGGGCTGTCTGGGGTCTGCAAGGGAAATGGAAGGGGCGACCCTGCAAATCCCGCGGTTTTCCGTGGGGGCGGTTTGCTTCCCGGCGATGCTTTCCATGCGGTGGCCGTACTTGCGGAAATTTCCGGCCGTTGTTTGCTCAAAACCGTAAAAGCCTTTCATGCCGGGATGCGGCAGCCGGGTTGGAAGAAGGCTGCCGTGAGCGGTTCGCGTATTCATGCCGCGGACTGGGGGTAATCCCTTCCAACTGGCTGCAAACATGAAGGCAGGGGGGAAGTCAGGGAAGGTTGCCCGGCATGGAGGGATCAATCGGTTCCGGCATGGAGGCTATGGACATGACCTCTTTAAACAGGCGCCGCGCCAGAATGACGGAAAGGGCCGCCAGCATGATTTCTAGGCCGCAGGACAGGAGAACGGCCAGCCATGAAATTGGCGCTGCCAGGGAGGGAACTGCTGTGGACAGGAACTGACGCAACAGGAGGGCAAGAAAAAACAGGGCGCTCTGCGAACCGCATCCTGCCGCCGAGATGCCCCAGGCCAGGAATAATCTCCTGCCTGCGGCGCCGTATCCCGCCGTATAAGGGAAGGAAAAGAAAGAAGTGACGGCCTCCAGAAGGAGGAAGGCCTCCCAAACCCTGTCCATTTCCGTATATTGCGATGGGACGGGCATGCCCGCAAACGGAATGAGGAGGGCGTACAGGGCGGGCAGGAAGGCCAGCATGCTCAGATTTCTTGTTATTCTGCTTCCGCGGGAGGCCAGCAGGACTCTGGCGCCCCAGAACATGAGGAAGGACAGGGAAAGGATGGAGAGCAATTCCGCCCCTGTGCCCAAAAGCAGGAAGGGTGCGGCTGTCCGGGGAGAGCGGAGGAAAAAAGGCATGAACAGATGGATGAGGACTGCCGCTGCTGCGCCCGCGCCGAAAAGAACGGCGCAGACTTTGATGAAAGCCCTGGCTGCCGGGTAAATCATCCAGTTCATGGTGAAGAGAAGAGAGTAGAGGGGATGGGAAAAAGGAAAAGGACCGCTCCCTTTGCGGAAGCGGTCCTGAGGGGTTAACGTGAATTCATGGATGCCAATGCGAATGACGGCATGCGGAATTACTTATACTGGGCCCAGTCGACATTCTTCATGTCTCCGCTTCTGGCCAGTTCGGCGTGCATGCCCAAAGCGGCCCTGATGGATTGCGGTGTCTGGGCTTTGCCGTCGGACAGCTTCAGGTAATCCCAGAGGATGTTTTTGTAATCCGGGTGGACGCAGTTTTCAATAATGGTCTGGGCCCGTTCTTTCGGGCTCTTGCCGCGCAGGTCCGCGACCCCCTGCTCGGTAATAATGATATTGACGTCATGTTCCGTATGGTCATGGTGGGAAACCATGGGGACGATGGCGCTGATCTTGCCGTCCTTGGCAACGGACGGGCAGGTGAAAATGGAGATGTAGGCGTTGCGCGTGAAGTCGCCGGATCCGCCGATGCCGTTCATCATCTTCGTGCCGCCAATGTGCGTGGAGTTGACGTTCCCGTAAATGTCGGCTTCAATGGCGGTGTTGATGGAGATGACACCGAGACGGCGGATAACTTCCGGGCTGTTGGATATTTCCGAGGGACGGAGCACCAGTTTGTCGCGGAAAAAGTCCATATCCCTGTAAATGCCTTCCAGGCAGTCGTTCGTCACGGTCAGGGAGCAGGCGCTGCCGAATTTCACGCGGCCTTCCCGAATCAGGCCGATGACGGAATTCTGGATGACTTCCGTGTACATCTCGAACGCGGGAATCGTCTTGTCGCGGCCCAGGGCGCCCAGCACCGCGTTTGCGATGTTGCCCACGCCGGACTGGAGAGGCAGGAACGTGGAGGGAATGATGCCCCGTTTCATGTCGGCAGCCAGGAAATCGGCCACGTTCTGCCCGATTTTATCGGTCAGGGGATCCGCTGCGGCGAAGGAACGGGCTTCATCCGGCCAGTTGGTTTCCACAACGCCCACAATCTTTTTCGGGTCAACCTGGATGTACGGCTTGCCGATGCGGTCGCTAGGTTTGAAGATGGAAATTTCGCGGCGGTAGGGAGGATCCAGGGGTTCGTAAACGTCGTGCAGGCCCATGGCGCTCTTGCTGTGGGCGGCGTTTAATTCCACGATAATTTTGTCTGCCAGGCGGCAGATGGTGGGAGCGATCCCGCCCGCGGCCGTCAGGTAAATTTTGCCGTCGGCCGTGACTTCACAGGCTTCAATAATGGCGATGTCCACGTTGCCCATGAACCCGTAGCGCACTTCCTGGGCCATCTGGGACAAATGGATGTCATTATAGGCGATTTCCCCGTTGTTCACCGCCTTGCGGAAATCAACGTTGGTGGTGTAGGGAGCGCGGTAGCGGATTGCCTTGGCCCGGGAAAGGATCCCGTCGCAGGAATCGCCGGTGGAAGCACCGGTGAAGACGCTCACCTGGAAAGGGTTCCCCTTCTCATGTTCCGCTTCTGCGATTTTTGCCAGCGCAGCCGTAACGGCCTTGGCCGTTCCGGCGGGCGTGAATCCGCTCAGCCCAATATGGTGGCCATGCTTGATCAGGCTTGCTGCTTCTTCTGGTGTCAGTACCTTGTAACTCATGTCAGTGATTTTTGTTGGATGAAAAAAGAAAGAAACCCCGTGTAAAAACGGAGCGGTAGGCTCATTCTTCGAGGAGCCTGTTGATCAGGTGCGCCGGAATGGTGCGGACGGTGCCGGCCGGAAGGGATAGCACAGGATTGCCCTGATCGTCAATCCCTGTAAAAATGCCCCGGACGGTTTCGTCATCCGTAAGAATGGAAACCGGCCTTTCTCCGGCCCATGCCCGGGACAGCCCCTCCTGAAGGGAGGGGACGCCGCCGTGGGAAAAGACGGAAAGAACCTGGTTCAAATGACTGCCCAGAGAAGCCATGACGGCGTGCAGGGAAGGGCAGTCCCGAACAAGATCCGCCAGCCTTGCCGGAGGGTCCTTGATTTCCCCGGCGATGGAGGATACATCATTGAAAACATTGATGCCGATGCCGATGACGGCCATGTTCTCCGCCGGGCGTTCCACCAGTATTCCCGCCAGTTTGGATTTGCCCGCCAGCAGGTCGTTCGGCCAGCGCAGGCGCACGGAATCCAGCCCCATGCCGCGGAGCATGTTGAACAGGGCCAGCCCCGCAACCAGGGGCAAATGGCCCCAGTGCACGCCGGCCGCTGTATCCGCAGGAGCGGACAGGGGAACGGTGAAGGATGCCCACAGGCCGCCTTCCTCCCCTATCCATTTGCGGTTGAACCTGCCGCGGCCTCCTGTCTGAACGCGGCAGACGGCAATATGTCCCGGGGGCAGGGAGCGGGCCAGGTCATTGGTGGAAAAAGCCTCGGCCCATTCATGATAAGTCCAGTCGCCGCATGGTCCTTCCTCCTCCGGAGGGGTGGAAAATGAGGCTGCGGAATTCATGGGACGGGCCGAGGCCGGGAGTAATTTTCAATTCTGGTTATTTCGCCAGAGTGGCGATGTAGTAGCCCGCGATGACTGCGGTGCCGATCACGCCTGCAACGTTCGGGCCCATGGCGTGCATGAGCAGATAGTTGGAGGGGTCGTACTTCTGGCCCACATTGTGGGAGACGCGGGCTGCCATCGGGACAGCGGAGACGCCTGCGGACCCGATGAGGGGGTTGACCGGATTCTTGCGCCAGATGAGGTTCATGAGCTTGGCGGCGATGACGCCGCCCGCAGTGGCTACGCCGAAGGCGACAATGCCCAGCAGAATGATCAGCAGCGTTTCCGCCTGCAGGAAGCGGTCTCCCTGCATCGTGAGACCCACGGAGGTTCCCAGGAAGATGGTGACGATGTTGATGATTTCATTCTGGGAGGCCTGAACCAGGCGTTCCGTCACCTTGCATTCGCGCAGGAAGTTGCCGAGCATCAGCATGCCGATGAGCGGGGATGCGTCCGGAATCAGCAGAATGGTGACAATGGTTACCAGCACGGCGAAGAACAGTTTTTCGCTCTTGCTGACCGTCCGCAGGGATTTCATGCGGATGAGGCGCTCCTTCTTGGTCGTCAGCAACGCCATGATGGGCGGCTGTATCAGCGGAACCAGGGACATGTACGTGTATGCGGCCACGGCCACGGCGCCCAGCAGGTGCGGAGCCAGCTTCATCGTCAGGAAGATGGAAGTGGGGCCGTCAGCTCCGCCGATGATGCCGATGGAGGCGGCTTCATTCGGGTTGAAGCCCATGAACAGGGCCATGAAGAACGTGGCGGCTACGCCCACCTGGGCCGCCGCGCCCAGAAGCAGGGTGCGCGGTGCGGCGAGCAGCGGGCCGAAGTCCGTCAGGGCTCCTACGCCCAGGAAGATGATGGGCGGGAAAATTTCAGCCTTGATGCCCAGCCCGATCCAGTCATACAGGCCCCCGTGGATGGAGGTGACCAGCAGTTCCTGGGTATGTTGGCCTACGGCCACGTATTTGCCTGCGGCGGAAACCACCAGGGGTTCCAGCTTCTGCGTTTTCAGGTCCACGGGAACACGGTTGCCGCTGGTGTCAAAGTAATTGACGCCCTGCTGGCGGACGACGGTGGTTCCTTCTCCGTTCGTGAGCAGGAAGACCGGCTCATTGCCGTTGTCCTCCGTCACGTTCTGGAAGTCCTTCAGGTTGGGATCCACCGTCAGACTGTCGTCTCCCAGGCGGGCGGCGTCAGCTTTGGCTTTTTCCTGGGATTCCCGCACGGACTTGATTTTGGAAACGGTCAGCTGGCTGCCGGGATAAACCTGCATGGGCTGCTGCATGGTTTCCAGATACTGGGCGCGGGCTTCCGGCGTGGTCAGATTGGCCGGCACCTTGGCGGGCGTCTGCTGCAGAGGAGCCACATGAACGCGCAGGTAGCCCACGTTGTTCAGGGACGTGGAGGTTACTTCCCCCTGTTCATTGGAGGAGATGACCTGCTGGTTCAGCTGGGTGATGAGCATTCCGTTGTCCGGAATGTTGGCGATGAGGGCGCCGAAAGCAATGGGAACCATCAGGAGAGGTTCGTATTGCTTGGCTACACCCAGATACAGGAGCAGGATGGCAATGCCCCACATCCCTACCATTTGCCATGATAGGGAGAAGATGCCCATCCCCTGTAAAAAGGTGATTAATGAATCAAAAAGACTCATACGGAATGTTATTGTAGCGGTTTGTTATCTGAGTCGGAGCCAGGAACTGTTGGAGGTTCCGGGCGGTTGCCGCCGGGATTAACCAATTTTGGCCAGAGCCTGTCCTTCCTGAACCGTATCACCCGGGTTTACGCAGAAAGCGGTGAGCGTGCCGGAGGCGGGAGCGTAGATGATGGTATTCATCTTCATGGCTTCCAGCGTCAGAATCTGGTCGCCGGCCTTCACGGAGGCGCCAGCGGCCACGTCCAGGGAAACAACCTTGCCGGCAAGCGGGCTGGGCACGTCTCCGGCGCCGGCGGCGGCCGGAGCGGGCGCAGGTGCGGGAGCCGGAGCCGGGGCGGCCACGGGTGCGGATGCGGCAGGAGCGGGAGCGGCCACAGGTGCGGGGGCCGGGGCTGCGGTAGTGGAGGATACCTGGTCCAGGAGTTCTACGGATACGTCAAATACCTTGCCGTCTACGGTGATGCGAAGTTTCTTCATGATAATGTATGGTATGGAGTATTAAGTTAAATGGTTCCCGCCGGGGCGGGGGTAAGGGTGAATAATGCTGTAGTTCAACGGGAAGGCCGAATGCGGTGGGAGGCGAAGATTTCCGCCCTGCCTGCGGCCGCATAGCCGGAGCCCGGGGATTGCTTGATTTCCACAATGCGGTGGCTCATGCCGTCCAGGCCCGCGTCCACGGCGGCGGAGATGACGGCCACCATTTCCGGCGTGAGCTCCGTCATGGCGGAGTCCACCGCTGCGGAGAGGATGGCGAGCATTTCCGGCGTCATGCCCGGTTTGCCCGCCGCAGCGGGGGCGGCGGCAGGCGCGGCCACGGGAGCGGCGGTTTTGGCTTTAGCCCTGTTCTGAATGGCGGCGGCGATGGAGCCGCTGATGGTCAGAATGACGGCCAGGCCACCCAGGCACATCATGACCACCATAATGCCGACAATCTGATAGTTCAGATTGTTCATGACGTTGGCGATGCCCTGTGCAAAGGCGAGTGTTGTGAGTAACATATGATCCGTTGAGATGGATGTTAGAGCGGAATGTTGCCGTGTTTCTTGGCCGGGCGCACTTCCTTCTTGTTCAGCAGGGTGCGCAGGGCGAAGGCGATTTTGGCGCGGGTTTCTTCCGGATTGATGACTTCCGTGATCTGCCCCATGCCGGCCGCCACATACGGGTTGTAGAAGGCTTCCCGGTATTCTTCAAGGAGTTCTCCCTGGCGTTTGGCTTTTTCCGCCGGGTCTTCCACAGCCTTCAATTCACGGCCGTAGAGCACCGGAACGGCGCCTTCCGCGCCCATGACGGCGATTTCCGCGCCGGGCCAGGCGAAGACGGCGTCAGCGCCCAGGTCCTTGCAGCACATGGCGATGTAGGCGCCGCCGTAGGCTTTCCGCATGATCAGGGTGACTTTGGGCACCGTGGCCTGGGAATAGGCGAAGATGAGTTTGGCACCGTGGCGGATAATGCCGCCCCGTTCCTGATTCTTGCCGGGCAGGAAGCCGGGCACGTCCACCAGGTTCACCAACGGAATATTGAACGCGTTGCAGAAGCGGATGAAGCGCGCGGCCTTGTCGGAGGAGTCGATATCCAGGCAGCCGGCTTTCACGTTGGGCTGGTTGGCGATGATGCCGACTACTACGCCGCAGATGCGGCCGAAGCCGACGACGACATTTTTGGCGAAGTCCTTATGCACTTCCAGGAAGTCCCCGTTGTCCACCAGGCGGCTGATGATGGGCTGGACGTCCAGCGGCGTGCGGTTGTCGCCGGGAATCAGGTCGCTCATGCCTTCGTCTGCGCTCAGGTCAAGCGGGGTATCCAGTTTGTGGGGCGGTTCTTCCGTGTTGTTGGAAGGAAGGAAGGAAAGCAGCCTCTTCAGGATGTCCATGGCGTGCGCGTCGCTGTCCGCTACGAAATGGACGTTGCCGGACACGGTGGCGTGAATGGCGGCGGAGCCGATGTCGTCCATCGTGCATTTTTCATACGTGACCTGTTCAATCACCTTGGGGCCGGTGATGTACATGCCGGCGTTGCCGGAATTGCGCATGATGATGAAGTCCGTCAGGGCGGGGGAGTAGGCCGCGCCACCCGCGCAGGGACCCAGAATCATGGAGATTTGCGGAACCACGCCGGAGGCAAGCACATTGTTGTAGAACACCTGGGCATAGCCGGAAAGGGCCGCCACGCCTTCCTGGAGGCGCGCGCCGCCGGAGTCGTTCACGGTCACCATCGGGATGCCGGCTTTCAGGGCGTACTTCTGGGCATCCGCAATTTTCATGGCGTGCATGTAGCCGAGGGACCCGCCCTGGGCCAGGAAGTCGGAGGCCGCGCAGGCCACCGGACGGCCGTCCACCAGGCCGAAGCCGGAAACGACGCCGTCGCCGGGGATTTCCTTCTTGCCCATGCCGAAGTTGTGGCAGTTGTGGCGCACATGCATGCCGATTTCCGAGAAGGTGCCTTCCTCAAAGAGGTACCCCATGCGGTCGCGGGCTGTCATTTCGCCCTTTTCATGTCTCTTGTCGATCTTTTCCTGACCGCCGCTGAGGATTACCTTCTTGCGGCGGCTGTTCAGATCGTCAATCAATTTGGGATCAATAGCCATTGGTATAGTGGTATGGTGAATAGGGAGAATGTTACTTGCCGCATTCGCAGCCGCCGGGGTGCTGGCAGAATTCGGTCAGGACGCCGAAGGTGCATTTGGGATGCAGGAAGGTGACCTGCGTGTTGTGGGCGCCGGGGACGGGCGGGTCGTTCAGCACGGTAAGGCCCGCTTCCTTGGCCTGGGAGATATTTCCGGCGATGTCATTGGTCTTGAAAGCGATGTGGTGGATGCCTTCCCCTTTTTTCTCAATAGCCTTGGCGATAGCGCTTTCCGGAGAGGTGGGTTCGAGCAGTTCGATGTGGACGCCGGCAACGTCAAACATGGCGACGCGGACCTTTTGAGTGGGGACTTCCTCAATGTGGGGCTCGCCGAGCCCGAGCGCATCGCGGTAATAGGGAACGGTGGCGTCAAGACTCTTGACGGCGATGCCGATATGGTCAATTTGCTGAATCATATGCGTGTGATGGTTATAGGGGAATGCAGGGGGGAGGCCTGCAATACATCAAGAGTTATTAAAGCGGATTTTTTTAAGATGTGAAGCGAAAAGCGGAAAAATGGCGAATTCGTGGCCGGCCTTTTCACCTGCTTGATTGCCCCGGAAGATGAGGTATGGTAGGGGCATGTTCAAGAGTGGATTAGCCGTGTTATTTCTGCTGGCGTCATGGTTTTCCGCCGCGTGTGCCTATGAGCTGCTGCCCGCTCATGTGGCCGTGGTTTATAACGGAAAATCCGAGCTGAGCCGCCGCATGGCCAGGGAATATGCGCGGGTGCGCGGCGTTCCGGAAGGGAATCTCGTTTCCCTGGATTGCCCCATGACCGGCGAGATTTCGCGGAAGGAGTATGAGGAGACGATCCGCGTCCCGCTGCTGGAGACGGCGCGGAAACAACGGTGGTGGGTGCCTTCCGGCATTGCGTCCTCCCCCTTGATGAACCGGAAGATTTTTGTGCTGGTGCTGATGGCGGACCTGCCGATGAAGATACGGCATGAAACGCCCGCTCCCCTTCCCGGGAAAGGCGTCAACCAGATGCAGACGGATCGCGCTGCGGTGGATTCCGAACTGGCTCTGCTGGCGGTGGGCGGTTATGAAAGGAAGTCCTGGCAGGTGAATCCCTATTTTAATAAAAGGGAGGATTTTGTGGGTTCCGGCCTTCCTTCGTTTCTGGTATGCCGCCTGGACGGACTGACGCCCGATACCTGCATGCGGCTGGTGACGGAACCGGCGAACGTGGAGAAAAAAGGTTTATGGGGGTGGGCCGTTGTGGACCGGGGCGGCCCCTATGCCCAGGGGGACCGGTGGATGGACGACGTGTTCGAGCGCGTGAGGGAGGCGGGCATTCCCGCTTATCTGGATGACTGGCCCCAGACCCTGCCGGAAAAATTCCCCTTGAGCCGGGATACGGCTCTTTACTGCGGGTGGTATGCGGGGAATGCGAACGGACCGTTTTCGGATCCTTCGTTCCGCTTCCGGCCCGGGGCGATAGCCATGCATCTGCATTCCTTCAGCGCCGCCGATTTCAAGGTCCCCGGCAGGGGGTGGAGTTCCGCCCTGCTGGAGAAGGGGGCTGCTGTGACGGTGGGAAACGTGTATGAGCCGTTCCTGGGCGCCTGCCACCGCTTTGATATTTTTGTGGACCGCCTCCTGGATGGCTATACCGTGGCGGAGGCTTCCTGGATGAGCATGCCTGTGCTGTCCTGGCAGGGGGTGGTGTTCGGAGACCCCCTGTACCGTCCATACGCCCGCATGAAGGATATGGACGTGGAGCCGACGGAAGAAGACCGTTATTTCCAGGGGTGGTGGGCTTCCTCCGTGCAGTTCGGAGACCGCTGGAAGGAGCGTTCCGCGCGTTTGATGGAGTCCGCCCGGAAGGCCCCTTTTTCCTGCCTTTATGAAGCTCTGGCGCTGGAATGCCTGTACCGGAAGGAACCGGCCCGCGCCGGAGAGCTCCTTTCCTCCGCTCTGGACGGCGCGGCTGACGCCCGCACCCGCGCGCGTCTGCTGCTGGAAATCCTGATGGCGGAACGGGCCCGGGGCGGTAACAAGGCCTTTCTGCAGCGTGCGGACGGCATCCGGGGCCTCATGTCTTCCTCCGCTTTTCTTCCGGCGCTGGAGGAATGGCTTGCCAGGGTGGCTCCGCCGCCGGCCCCGCCGAAAAAATAAATTAAGGACGTACGGCAAATTTGGATTGCCTTTTAGGGGATTATGGCTCATATTCTGCGTCCCGTAAGTTTTCCTTTTACTGATATTCACCAGCAATAGATAACACAAGATGAACATTATCAACAAAATCGAGCAAGAGCAACTCAAGGCGGATGTGACCCCATTTAACGTAGGTGATACCATCAAGGTTCACACTCGTGTTATTGAAGGCGGCAAGGAACGTATCCAGATTTTCCAGGGCATTGTGATCGCCAAGCGCGGTTCCGGCATCAATGAAGCTTTCACCGTCCGCAAAATTTCCTACGGTGAAGGCGTGGAACGCGTATTCCCCCTGCATACTCCCCGCATTGCCAAGATTGAAGTCGTGAACCGCGGCAAAGTCCGCCGCGCCAAACTTCACTATCTGCGCGGCCGCATCGGCAAGGATGCCATGATTGTGAAGTCTGCCAACCGGTAATCGGAAGAATTGCTATTTTGCTGGCCCGGCCCGCCGTGAGGCGGCGCCGGGTTTTTTATTTCCGGAGTATTGTTTTTCCTGAATGGGAAAGAGGTCCACAGGAACAACAGCCACTTCAAGATATTTCTCCGGGAGCCATATGGGGATGAGAGCGTTTTTCCGGGGTGGGGAAGGTGGAGAGGGGCGGCTGTTTCCGGTCCGGAGCAAATACGTTTTTCGGATTTTCCTCCGTCCGGGCCTGGATGGCTTCCGGAGAATGGAGCAGAAACCGGAAAATTTCATACGCGAATCCAAACCCGGAACTTAGCGCGTGACATTCCATCAGGCCCTGCCCCAACCTGATTTCCGGGAGGGGGAAAGGAAACGGGGTTTCAGCATGGCCCCCGGAGGGGGGGCGAGCGGGTGCAGGGCTGCGCGGATAATTATTACTCCGCAGGTGCGGGAACCGGTGTGTCCTCCGCATCTTCCGGTCCGTACGCTTCCACTTCCGTCAACGCCAGGGGCTGGGAGGGATTTGCGGATTCCACGCGCAAGGCGCGCGCCTTGACTGGAGCGTCCAGTTTCCAGGAAGTGACGTTGGTGGATTTTTCCGAAGGAGTGGTGCTGAAGGTTTTTTCCGCCAGCACGTTTTTGTCATTGCCGTAGAGGATTACCTTGAATTTTTCCATAGTGCCCAGCAGCGTCAGGTTGGCCGGCGTGTAAATGACTACCTTTTCTATGGTGCGGTTGGTCTCCCTGCCGAAGTCAATGCCGAACCAGGCGGTTTTCCCTTCAACCACGCCTGTGGCGCTGATTGAAACGTCGGAAATCCTGGAGCTGGTATTGCCGTCAACGGCCTTTTCCGGACCGTAAGCTCCCAGCATGTTGCGATTGGAACTCTGGCGAACCTTGACGCCGGGCTGAAGGCTCCAATTGATTTTGCCGGGTTCCGCGGAAACTTTGGGAACTGCCGGCGCCTGCGCCGGACGCGCGGCCGGAACAGGTGAAGGAATGGCCGCAGCGGCGTTTTGCGCGGTGGCCGGAGCGTGGCGGCGCGCGTCCCTGTTCGCTTGTCTTGCCGCTTCCGCTTTCGCGTTATTTTCCTTCTGCACCTGTTCATTATAGTCATTGCGCATTCTAACGACATCCTTCTTATACAGGATGCAGGTATAGGTCAGCACAATGCCCACGATCAGGGCCGGAATGAGATAGTAATAGATGTTGGACTGCCCTTTTTGCATGTTCAGGGTCGGAATGGCCGGGGAAGATGACGGTGGAGGGATGGAGGCCGCATTTCTTCCCGAAGGATTGGCAATGGCTTTATCCAGATCCGTGATGAAATCCCCCAGGTCCCGGTAGCGTTCCCGGGTATCCGGATTGATGGCGCGGGAGACTGCCGAATCCACGGCATCGCTGCATTTGATTAGTGAGGAGGGCATGGCGAAGCCCGCTTCCATCGGCGTTTTGCGGGTAAGCAGAATGTAGAGCGCCAGCCCCAGTGCGTAAATATCCATGCCCGGCGTGAACGTGGTTTCCGCTCCGGTGACCCACTCCGGAGAGGCGAAGTCCCCCATGTCCACCGGAGGTTGGGCAGGATAAATATTGATGGGCAGCAGCAGGGCGTCTCCGCCGTCTTCGCGCAGGCAAATCAGCTTGGGCGTGATGCCCCCGTGAAAAATGTTTTTCCGGTGCAGCGTCAGCAGTCCTTCCGCCATGTTGCGCACCAGGTTGAGCGCCGCCTGGGGAGATATTTGGGGAAGGGTTTCCATATCCGCCATCCGCGGATAGGGGGGGTGTTCGGAGATGATGAAAGTAAACGGCTCCGCCTGTCCTACTTCATAAACGCGCAGGAGCCCCTGGTGGGATTGTTCCACGATGGTGAGGGAGCGGACGATGAATTCAGGATCCCAGCCGAAGATGCCGGCTTCTTCCGTGGGAACCACCCGCAGCATGACGGGAGCAAAGTTGGATTTCAGGGTAGCTGTGAAAATTTGCTGGGGGCCTTTGGCTCCGACAAGCTGAATATTTTCCAATTGGGGAAAGAGAGAGGAAATCTGGTCCATGGGAAAGGAATCGTCGGCAGACATGGAAAAGGGAGGTGGAATAGTATTGATTCCCACTCTACCTTAAATTCCCCTACGGAAGCAACTCTATAAGCGGGCATATTTTGATGGCGGGACGCCCTGATGCTGAACGGACGCCAATCATGCCCGGATGGAGCGCGCCCTTTTCCGTAACCGGCCAGTCAAATCAGGGCAGCCAGGAACAGGCCGTAATGAGCGGGGAAAATTTCAGTTGTTTCAACCGCCGCGGCGGCATGTTGCCGCAGATGCCCGCGGCAAGGTAAATCCTGTTCGGTTCCTGTTTTTTTCCGGGAGCGGCAGGGAGGGTGGATGAACGAGGGCGTTCCAACCGTTAAAGCCGGGACATACAGGAACCCGGAAACAGGATCGCCGAGGCGTGGCCGTTTGACTGGAAGATGGCTGCTGTTATCAGCAGGAACAGCAGAAGGGGGGAAGGGAAGGAGGCCTTGCATGGACAAGGAGAAACAGTCCCCTGCATCAGGGCCTTTTCAGGATGATAGGCGGCGAGGGATTGGCCTGCCATACGGGAGTGGCGGCTTTCGCGTCCGCTTCTTCGAGCGTTTTACGGCCTTTGACCTTGACCAGGTGTTCCCGGAGGATGCGCCGCAGTTCCACGGCGGAGGCCGGGTCATCCTGCACGCTGTGCCCGGACGGAACGATTTTTTCACTGGCGCTCCAGTCCAGGTGGGATGAGTGGTACTTGACCACTCCGTCGGAGGAATTGGGCGTGTCGTTCCTGCCCCTGTCTCCAATGATGGAATGAACGGGAACATTTGGGGAGCCGCGCAGCTCCGACATGTATTTGACCAGGGATGAATTCGGGGAAAGCTGGCGGATGCTGGTCAGCTCGTCTTTCAGTTGCAGGGGGTTGAGGAGGAACATGCCGCGGCTGAGAGTGGCGATGCGGGTGACTTCTTCCAGCATGTCCGAGGGGAGGTCGATCAGGTGCTGTCCCAGCCTTCCTATCCAGTTGTCCGCGAAAGTGGAACCGCGGTGCGGGGTGGCCATGTACACGATGCGCGTGACGCTGCTGGACGGGGAGAAGATGAAATTGTTCTGGAGCTGTTCAAGCGTGTGTTCGTCACAGTTCAGGGGCGCCAGTCCGTTTTTCCAGTTTCCCATCGTCATGCCTGCGAAGGTTTCCGGAGGAAGTTCAAAGAGTCCCTTCATCAGCGTCCAGGGTTTGGTGGAGTTATTGAAGCGGGTGATGAGGCCGCCCATGGAGTGCCCCACCATGACGATGTTGTTCATTTCCCTGGATGTTCCGCGGGGATTGTATTCCTGCATGAGCTCCTTCAGGGCCTGCCGCTGCCTGCTGGCCGGAATGGTCCAGGCCAGCCCGGACGGATAGCCGAAGAACCAGAATTGGTAGTTTTCCCGGATGACCGGATCCACTAGGAGACGGTTGGTCAGGTTAGCGAAGGTGGCGGGGCCGGACATCAGGCCGTGGGTGAAAACCACGGGTATTTTCCGGGGGTCATAGGGTTCGGAAAAATAAAGCCCCATCGTATTGATGGCCTTTTTGGGGCGGAATGCCCCCAGCAGTTCCGTTCCGTCTGCGTCGGAAAGCTTCCAGAAGAGAGCGATGGGGACGGAAAAATTGGCCGCCAGAGGCTGCCGCACCTTGTTTTTGCCAATGAAGATGTGCTCATTCATCAGGCGCGGAATGGTGCGGAGGGTAGGTTTCCCGTCCACCATGCGGTCAAAGTCCAGAATGGCCGTCAGCGTGTGCACGTTGCCGTTGTCCTTAAGCACGTTGGCATGGGGGCGGGAACCGCCCCGGGGCGCCAGCCCCGCCAGAGGAATGCCCATCCCCTCCACCGTCACGCTTTCGCGCAGGCGGAAGGTGGGGTCCACTTCATCGGACATGAAAATGGCCTCATAGAACCACGGATTGCTGTCTTTGGCATAGGGAGATTTTTCAATGACGAAGGGAAGGCTCAGGCGCTTCTCCTCATCCATGCCGCCTTTGCGTTTGGCTTCCTTCAGGTGGGCGGCCAGCTCCCGAATGCACGCATTGTATTTTTTCCGGGCTTCCGGCCATTCCCGGCTGCGGCTGGGAGAGGAAAGAATGAGCCATGCGGCATGGGCCTCCCGGATAGCCGCGGCGTCATCCTGGTAATGGGCGTACTCCATTTCCTGCCTCTGGTGCAGGGAACAGCCGGAAAGGCCTATGGCCAGTCCTAAGAGAAGGATGGAAACCGTTTTCATGATGCGCGGTGTCAATAAGCAGGGAAGGGAGGGTGATTCAGGAGAGCATGTCCAGCGCCCGGTTCATGGATTTGAGGAAGGTCTGCACTTCCTCTTTCGTATTGTACAGGGCAAAGGAGGCGCGGGTTGTCCCGGTGGTGCCCAGGGCGCACATGAGCGGCTGGCAGCAATGGTGCCCGGTTCTTACGGCAATCCCCATCTGATCCAGCAGCGTACCCAGGTCATAGTGGTGGATGCCCTTCGCCAGAACGGAGACCACGGCGCTGTGCGGCACGTCCGGCGCCAGTACGGTCAGGCGCGGCATGGCTTTCAGGCCTTCCACCGCCATATCCGTCAGTTTCTGTTCATGGGCGGCGATGTTGTCCAAGCCCAGTCCGGAGACGTAGCGGATGGCGGCCGCCAGACCCACAGCCCCGCCTATGTTGGGCGTTCCCGCTTCATATTTGAAAGGAATGTCGTTGTAAACGGTTTTTTCAAAGGTGACTTCCTTGATCATCTCCCCGCCGCCCATCCACGGCGGCAGTTTTTCCAGCAGCTCCCTTTTTCCCCACAGCGCGCCGATGCCGGTGGGCGCGTACAGCTTGTGGCCGGAAAAGGCATACAGGTCGCAGCCCAGTTCCTGAACATCCACATTCATGTGGGAGACAGCCTGGGCCCCGTCAATCAGCACGATGGTTTCCTGCCTGTTCGCTTTGGCGAGCGCGGTCATTTCCCGCACGGGATTGACTGTCCCCAGCGTGTTGGAAACGTGTCCCACGGCTACGATGCGGGTGCGGGGGGAAAGCATGTTCCGGTAAGCTTCCATGTCCAGGGTCTGGCCCGGCGTCAGGGGAACCGCTTTCAGGACGGCGCCCGTGCGTTCGCACAGCATTTGCCAGGGAACGATGTTGGAATGGTGTTCGGAAGCGGTAACAATGACTTCGTCTCCCGGTTTGACCATGCCGGACCCGGCGATGGTATCCGCCGCCAGGTTGATACCCATCGTGCAGCCGGAGGTGAACAGGACTTCCGCCGTTTCCGGCGCGTTGATGAACCGCGCCACCGTTTTCCGCGATTCTTCATGCGCTTCCGTCGCGAGCTGGCTCAAGTAGTGGGAACCGCGGTGCACATTGGCGTTTTCCGTATCGTAGTAATGGCGGATGGCGTCCAGTACGGCCAGGGGCTTTTGCGTGGTGGCCGCATTGTCCAGGTAAATGAGAGGCTTGCCGTGCACGCTGGTTTCCAGAATGGGGAACTGCGGGCGAATGGTTGCTGTGTCAAGCATGGCTATGGTACGAGTGAGGGTTCTTTGCGCAATTCATCCCAGCCCCCTTCCAGAATGAAAATGGGCGCTCGGATGCCGTATTCCGGCTTTTTCAGTTCATTGGCCACGGCCGCGCTGGAGGTGCAGTCCCTGCTGCAAAAGATGACGATGCAGAATCCCCTGTCCTCTGCCGTCATCAGGGCTTCCATGGCATTCGCCAGGAGTTCCTGGTAATTGGCATCCGCCGGGCGGATGGGGTAAACGGGAGCCTGTGTGACGGTATGGCGTTCAAAGTCGTCCTGTTTTCTGGCGTCTATCCAGAGGATTTTCCCCGGCCATTCCTTTAATATCTGGGAGAGGCACACGTGCCCTTCCTCCAGCGTTTCCGGGTTGCAGGGCGGCGTGCGGAACGGCTGGATGACGCGCAGGTCCAGCGCGGCGACGCCTACGGCCAGCAGAAATACGGCCAGCAGGAGTTTCAGAGCGGTGGAAAAAGCGTCTCTCATGGAAGGAAGGGCGGATGTCAGTTTTCCTTGATGGCCAGGAACCCCATTTGGCGCTTGTAGCGCGGCACGGTAGAATCCGTGCGCACCCAGATGGTGTTGAAGGCCGGTTTGGCCGTGGATTTGGGGGTGACGATGATTTTATATTCCCTGCCTTTTTTTACGGTCACAGGTTCGTAGTCAAAGGCGTCTCCCGTCAAATCCACCGTGGTCAGGTTGACGGGCAGTTCTTTGGAGATGGTGATTTTAATGGTTTTGGGCGCGGCGGCTTCTCCCCTGGCCCATTCCAGCTTGCGGGGCTCCATCCGGATGATGTCCGGGATTTGTGCGCGTATCACCAGCTTGTAGGCGGAGCCGTTGGCATGCACCGTCATGTCCTTGTCCACGGTACCGGAAAAATTGCCGGTTTTCATCACGGCGCTGATGACGCCGGATTCCCCAGGGGCATACGTCAGCTTGTTATCCTTCGCTCCGGCGGTGGTGCAGTCGCAGGAAACATGGATTTTACTGATAGTGACCGGGGTGCCGGACGTGTTGGTGAAGGGGAAGGAGGCGGTGATGCTGTCCTGGTCCGGAGCCGCCTTTACCGGAACTACCGTTTCCTTGAAGGACAATTCATTTTTGCCGGAGGCGAGGCTCCCGCACAAAAGCAGTCCTGACAGAATGGCGAGCCGGATGGTCATGGGCGTTTCAGGATGGTTTTTCTTCTTTATTCCTGGCGGAGAAAATACTGGCGATGAAGAAAATAATTGCCGCTACGAAGATGCAGGAGTCCGCCACGTTGAAGGCGGGCCAGCGGTAGTTGAAGAGGGGGATGGTGACGTCAATGAAGTCCACCACGTAACCGTTCATCAGCTTGGTGAAGAAGCCGTGCTGCTGCTCATACGGAATCAGGAAGCCTTGAATCAGGCGGTCCGTCAGGTTGCCGGCTACGCCCGCCAGCAGCAGAACATAGGCCAGCTTGAGCCATGCCGTGTGGAAGAAGTTTTTCCGGTAAAGCACGACCAGGACCACGATGGCGAGCACGGGAACCGCCAGAAAAAGATAGCTGGACCAGACGGTGCCGTTCCCCAGCCCGAAAGCAACGCCCGTGTTGTGCACGCGGGTAATGTTCATGGTTCCGTCCAGGAAGGAAATGGGTTCCAGTTCCCTCAGTTTGTTCAGGGCGTCCACCGTGTTTGGATTCAGGTCCGGGAGCCGCGCCAGTTCCGCTTCCGGCATGCGTCCGTTCGTGGCGAAGTCCAGCGTGCCGTCCGCATTGATGTGCTGGAAGCCCGGAAAGTCCGGCAGATAGGCGTACTTATGGAGCTTTTCGTTCAGGTAGTTCAGCGGGAAGCGGCGGATAATCCACAGCTTGCTGGCCTGGTCCAGCGCATACAGCCCTGCGCCCAGCAAGCTCCACCAGAGCCAGCCGGGGGGCGTCTTTTTATGGGGGGCGGGTTCTTTTTCCGTCTGGGGGTCCATATAAAGGTCGGGAAATGGAGTGGATGCGGTTCAGGAAAGAACTTCCGCGCAGCGTTCGCATACGTCCCTGCCCTCCGCCGCCGGTTCATACCGGCGGCAGCGTGGGCACATGGCATGTTCCGTTTTTGCGGCGGAGGCTGCCAGTTCCGGACCGGTTTTCACGTCAAGGTCCGCGATGATGAAGAACTCCGTGGCAAACGCCCGGTCTTCCAGAAGCGCCACGACGTCTTCGCTCTCATTCACGGGAACGCTCAGAGTGATGGAGGCCTCATTATTTTTGGAAAATACCTTGGCCTTCACCTGTTCTTCAATGGCTACCTGAATGACGGACTTGATTTCCTGGAGACGGGAAATGACGGAGGTCGCCTCCTGGGTATCGTATTCCGGCATGGGGGCGGGGAAGTCCTGCTCATGCACGCTGCCTTCATATCCCGCGTATTCCCAGGCTTCATCCGCCGTGAAGGCCAGGATGGGAGCCAGCAGACGGCACAGAGCCTGGAAGATGATGGTCATGGCCGTTTGTGTGGCGCGGCGGCGCACGGAGGAAGATGAGTCGCAGTACAGGCGGTCCTTGGTGGTGTCCACGTACAGGGCGGACAGATCGCTGGTGCAGAACTGGTTGATGGCGCTGAACGCCTTGCGGAAGTCATAGGCTTCATAGGCCTTCAGCGTTTCCCTGATGACGGCGTTCAGGCGTTCCAGAATCCAGCGGTCCAGGAGGGGCATGTGTTCCGGGGCGACTGCCTGCGCGGCGAAATCGAATCCGCTGATGTTGCCCAGCAGGATGCGCAGGGTGTTGCGGAGGCGGCGGTAGGGTTCCGTCACCTGCTTGAAGAGGTCTTCCCCGAAGGGGACTTCATTTTGCCAGTCCACGGAAGCGGCCCACAGGCGCACGATGTCTGCACCGTATTTGTCGTAGTAATAGGCCGCGTCAATGGGTTTGCCGCTCTTGGCGTCGGATTTGGAGGTTTTTTTCCCGGTATCTTTGTCCACGACGAAGCCGTGGGTCATCACGGCCTTGTACGGAGCCTTGCCGCGCCAGGCGACGGAAAGCATCAGGGAACTCTGGAACCAGCCTCGGTGCTGGTCCGTAGCTTCCAGGTAAAGGTCCGCCGGCGCGTCCAGCCCGGGGCGGTTGTCCATGACGGCCATATGGGAACTGCCGGAATCAATCCAGACGTCCAGCGTATCCTTGCCCTTTTTCCAGGTCTTCGGCAGGCCGAGGCGTTCGCACAGGTCTTCATCGGAGAGTTCAAACCAGATGTTGGAACCGTGTTTCTCCACCATATCCGCGATTTTGCGAACCAGAGCGGCGTCCAGGACGGCTTTGCCGTTTTCGTCAAAGAAGACGGGCAGCGGCACGCCCCAGGTGCGCTGGCGGGAGATGCACCAGTCCGGCCTGGCTTCCACCGTGCCGTAAATGCGGTTGCGGCCCCAGGAGGGCAGCCACTGCACCTTGTCTATTTCTTCCAGGGCCTGCGGGCGGAGCTTGTCCATGGAGATGAAGAACTGTTCCACGGCTCGGAAAATTATAGGCGTCTTGGAACGCCAGCAGTGCGGGTACTGGTGGCGGTATTCTTCCACGCCGAAGAGGTTGTTGCCCTGTTCCAGCATGGAAATGATGTCCTTGTTGGCGTCAAAGACATGTTTGCCCACCAGGGAGGGCACGCCCACTTCCTCCGTGTATTTGCCGTCGTCGTCCACGGGGGAGAGGACGGGCAATCCGTATTGGCGTCCCACGTTATAGTCGTCCGCGCCGTGGCCGGGCGCGATGTGGACGATGCCGGTTCCGGTGTCCGTGGTGACGAAATCCGCCAGGATGATTGTTGACGTGCGGGAAAGGAAGGGATGCCGGGCTTCGCAGTTTTCCAGTTCGGCTCCCTTGAATTCACGGATGGTTTCCGCAAGAGCCCAGCCCGTTTTCTGAGCGAAGGCATCCAGCAACTCCTTGACGATGACGAGGTTTTCCGTCTGGCCGTTCTTCATGAATCTGCCTGCTACGTAGGTGAAACGCGGATGAAGGGCGAGCCCTACGTTGGCGGGCAGCGTCCACGGAGTAGTGGTCCAGATGACCATGGAGGCTTTCAGCCCCAGGGGATTGTCCAGAAGCGGGAAGCGCACGAAAACGGAGGTGCTGACCTTTTCCTTGTAGTCTATTTCCGCTTCCGCCAGCGCCGTATAGGCCCCATAGGACCACTGGACGGGTTTGCGGCTCTGGTACACCGCTCCGTCTTCCACCAGTTTGGCGAACACGCGCAGGATGTTGGCCTCATACGCCGGCTTCATGGTCAGGTAGGGATTCTCCCAGTCGCCGAACACGCCCAGGCGGCGGAAGGAAGTGCGCTGAATGTCAATGAATCCTTTGGCGAATTCCGCACAGCGCCGGCGGATTTCAGCCGCATCCAGGTCACGGGCCTTCTGAACCACCTTGAATTCAATGGGAAGGCCGTGGCAGTCCCAGCCCGGAACATAGGGGGCGGCGTAGCCTGCCATGGTTTTGGATTTCAGGACCAGATCCTTGAGAATTTTGTTCAGGGCGGTGCCCATGTGCACATCTCCGTTGGCGAAGGGGGGGCCGTCATGAAGGAGGAACCGGGGTGCGCCCTGGGCCATCCTGCGGGACAAAATGCGTTCGTACAGCCCGGTGTCTTCCCACTTTTTCAGGCGTACGGGTTCGTTTTTCGTCAGATCCCCTCTCATGGGGAAGCCGGTTTCCGGCAACAGGATGGTGTCTTTATAATTCTTTTCGGGCGCACTCATGCCCGGAAAAAGTACCACTGGACCCGGTTCCGGTCAACCCTGCGGTGCGGCACACCTGGGTTCCTAGCGCATTCATTCCCGCCGTGTTCCGGAGGAGGGGACGGCGCCGGAAGGAGCGCCCCCGTGGACAGAAGCCGGGGAAGGAAGAAACCCCTGTTCCCTGAGCCATTGTTCGGCGGCATCCGGCCATTGATCCGTGGGATGCCCGCGTTTTTCCATGCCATACCCGTGGCCTCCCGTGGGATAGAGATTCAGACTGGCGGGAACCCCCTTATTCCGGCAGGCCTGTTCCATCAGCCTGCTGTTGGCGCAGGAAACGCCGTCATCCAGAGCGTGAACGAGGAAGACCGGGGGCGTCTGTTCCGTTACCTGCCGCTCCGCGGAACACATCTCCTCCAGGGCAGGGGAGGGATGGGGGCCCAATATTTTGTTGCGCGTTCCCCCGTGGGTTGTATGGGGCGCCATGGAAATGACGGGATAGATGAGCATGGAGAAATCCGGACGGGAGGAAATGTTTTTCAGCGGATTTTCCGCTTCTTCCGGAAGGGTGCGGTTCCACAGCGTAGAAGCCATGGCCGCCAGATGGCCGCCTGCGGAAAAGCCCATGACGCCGATGCGGAGAGGGTCAATTCCCAGGGAGGAGGCGTTTTCCCGCACGGTCCTCAGGGCCTGGCGGGCGTCCAGCAGGGGACCGGGAAACCTCCCCACGGCATTGTTGGTTCCTGAAACGCGGTATTTCACGACAACCCCCACCATGCCGTGTTCCGCCGCCCAGCCGGCAATGCGGCACCCTTCCTTTTCAATGGCCTGGATGGAATACCCCCCTCCCGGAAAGATACACAGGGCCGTGCGTTTGTCCTGCGGCTTCCATCCGGCGGGAAAGTGAAGCAGAACCTGCGCTTCCCCCACGTCCGTAATGTGTCCGGCGGAGGCTTGTTTTTCTTTCAGGTCCGCCGCTTTGAGCCCCAGGGAAATCCATCCGGAGTGAAAGGATTTTCCCTCTGAGGGCGGGCAGAAGGCCCCCAGCGCGGACGGTTCAGGCGGAGCGGCCCCGGCTGAAGCGCAGGCGAATGTCAGAAAAAGCGCGGAGAATAATATCTGTTTTTTGTTCATGGTTTGTTGGCCAGTGAAATGACGAGTTTGGAAAGGCCCTGCACCACTTCTGCAAACTGGGGATAGTCCAGTTTTTCAGCCGTATCGCTGGTTTCATGGTAATCGTCGCAGCGGAGGAAGGCCGTATCCGTGGCGGCAAAGGAGGGGATGCCCTCCTTCATGTATCCCCAGTCGTCAGACCAGGAAACGCCGCGGGTGTAATACGGGAACACGGCGGAACGCACCGGAAAACGGCTCAAGGCGGAAAATTCCTCCGCGCAGGAGCGTGCCAGTTTGTGGCCCGTGTTGGTGGAGAGGAAGGCAACATAGTCGCAGCGGTCCGGCAGGCCGGCCAATCCGGCAACTACGGCGGATTGGCGTTTTTTATTCACCCGGGGGGAATAGCAACCCAGCGTTTCCAGGGCAATCATGCCGATGATTTTTTTCCTGCCCGGATGATGAGAGACGGATTTGGCATGCACTGCGCTGCCCATGGCGGGCGTCTGGTAAAAAGGGGGTTCTTCATTGGCGTAGGCCACCAGGCAAACATCGTGAAGGGTGGAAGTTGCTGCAAGGGCACGTGCCGTTTCCAGCAGGGCGGCTACGCCGGAAGCGTTGTCATTGGCTCCCGGCGTTCCGGTGCGGGAAGGCCGGGCAGGACCGTGGTCGTGCCAGTTGTCCATGCCCACTTTGGTATCGTAATGCGCGCCGACGATGAGCATTTTGGGCCGGGGGGAGGTCCCTTTCTTGATGGCGATGAGATTATATGCCGTCCAGTCCTTGACGGAGCCGAATTTTCCGGAGGGTGGGATACGGACAGCCTGGCGCGTGACGGCATAACCCATTCCCTCCAGTTTTTGTTCAATGTAGCGGGCGGAACGCTCCATGGAGCCGGGGTGGTAGACGTTCCGTTCACCGATGGAATCCGCCAGGTGGAATACATGCGCTTTCAGGAGCGTTTCCGTTTGGTCCGTGTCCGGTATTTTTCCGATTCCGCGGGGAGAAAAAAGCTTGGAACAGGAGCTGAGGGCGATGCAGACCACCGCCATGAGCAGACCGAGCCTGAAGGTCATGGAAAAGAAATGCATGGCGGAAATTGAAGAGGTAACGCAGAGAGGGGAATCCTAATGGGAAAGCGGAGGAAAATCAAGACGCGCCGTTTCTCCCTTATTCATGGACAAATCCTTTTTCCTGCCTTGATGCATGAACCGGAATTTGCCCGGACGCGTAGCGGTAGCTGTGGCCTGCACCCGGCCGTTTTGCCAGGACAAGTCCACCTTAAGCCCGCCCCGCGTACGCAATCCCGTGGCGGAACCCTTCTTCCAGCCGTCTGCCAGAGCCGGAGCCAGCAGGATAACCTGGAACCCGTCCTGCATGATCCGGCTTTGGATCAGGCATTCGGCCACGCCGGAGGAAAAGCCGAAATTTCCGTCTATCTGGAACGGGGGATGGATGTCAAAAAGGTTGGAGTTGATGTAGTGCCTCAGCATGGTGTACATCCTGTCCTCTGCGGCGTTTCCGTCGCCAAGGGCGGCGTAAAGATTGATGAGCCACGCCGTGCTCCATCCGGTCCTGATGCCATTGTTTCCCATATCCGCGTACTTGCGCCGGAAATCGGCTGACTTGCGCACAGCCTCTGCGTATTCCGGCGTATTGAGAATGTCCCATTCCGTGCCGGGAAACAAGCCGTAAAGGTGGCTGATGTGCCGGTGGCCCTTCTGCATTTCTTCAAAAGGCTGCTTCCATTCCTGCACCCTTCCGTCGGGGCCGATGGCTGGCTGGGGAATTTTCCTGAGAAATTGGACGGCTTTAAGCAGAGTAGGCGTTTGTACGCCCAGCTCCCCGCAGGCGTAAATGTAATTGCGGAGGGATTCCCTGCCCAGAAGCTGGTCATGGGAAGCGCCGTTGGAAACATAGGAAAGCACGTTGGGGCCTGTTCCGTCCGGCGCGTAAAATCCGGTCTCCGGAGACACCCCCGGGCCGGAAAGGTAACGGCCCTCGCCGTCATCCTCAAACCAGGACATGATGAATCGCGCGTTGGATTCCAGAATGGGCAGCGATTTTTTAAGGTCTTCCCTGTCTCCGGTGAAGCGGTAGCTGTCCACCAGGTGGGCGCACGCCCACGCCCCGTTCATGAGGCTGGCCCCCCATTCCGGATTGTTGCCTGAAAAATAGGTGCGTTTCCAGCAATCCGTATAGTGGCCGAAGCAGAAGCCGTCCCTCTTGATGAAGCGCGCGAATTTCTCTCCGTGGGGGCGCAGGCTGCGGACAAAATCAAGATAGGAGTTCTGGAATTCTCCCAGCCCGGTGACATGGGAGGGCCACTGGTTCATCTGGCTGTTGATGTTCAGGAAATAACAGCCCATCCACGCCGCCCTCAACTCCGGATTCCATAACCCCTGTAAACCGCAGGGAAGCTGCCCCGGCCTGGTGTGGACAATCGTGCAGAAGCGGCCGAACTGGAAAAGCTGTTCCAGAAGATCCGGATCCTTCTTTCCCTGTTTGACCCGCTCCAGCCTTTGGGCGGTGGTCATGGCGGAGACCCCGGCCGGGGAATCTCCCAGATCCACCTGGCAGCGCGTCATGAGCCGGGAAAAATAATCTTCCGTTTCCGCCGCCAGTTTTTTCCATCCCGCCTTTTGCGCTTTTGCCAGGATTCGCGCGTTTTTAGCCGTCAGGGAATGCGTCAGGGGAGTTTCCGGCTTCCGGATATTGTAATCTGTGGAAATGGATGAAAGCACCAGCACTTCCCGGGCGGAATCAAGAATAATTGTTGAGCCTTTGCGAGTAATGGAGGCTCCGGGAGCCAGAATGGCCACCGTATTTTCAAACCGGGTGCCTCCGTTGCTTCCCTGTCCTTCCAGCGCCCAGCCATTCGGCTGCGCAACAATTCGGGAAGCCGGATCCGGGTGTTCCAGATTCAGGGAAACGCGGCATCCGGACGGCATTGTGCAGGCAATGTGGTAGGCGGCGCAGTCGCTGGACGGGGCCGCCAGGATTTCTGTGGTCAATTCCCCCGTGCCGAATTGGGCGCGGGTGGTTGCCTTGCCCCGCCGCATATCCAGCGTACGCTGATAGGAGGAAGGTGAGGGAAGCCCCTGGAATTCCACCTGAAGACGCCCCCCCTGCTGGTAATCCCCCGCAATGTTGCCGGGGGGAAGGATATTCTTACGGAATAGCTGATCCGCACTGCGGTATTTTCCTTCCTTGCAAAGTTCGCGCGCCTTGTCCAGAGCTTCCGCGGCGCCTTCCCTCATTTGGAAATTTTTCTTTGCGAAAATACTTTCTTCATTGAGGACGACGGTTTCCTTCGGAAAAACGCCGAAAGAGAGGATGCCCAGCCTTCCGTTGCCCGTGCCGTATCCTTCCGTCCATACCCGGGCGGGGGTGGCGGCGGTGACCTGCATGGGGGCCGGAATGGCCCGGAGTGGGACGGCTGCCGCGAAAAGGCAGAGCAGGAAGGAATGTTTCAAGGTTGCAGGGACGTTCATGGGAGAAGATAATGTTGCGTATAATAAAAGTAAAAGAAAGCTGGTGTAAAAAACGCTATTTTTTAAATCGTCTTCCGGTGCCGGCGTAAATGACTGCAAATGCAATGCTTCCCACCAGAAAGTACAGGGAGGCGGACAGGAGCACGGAGTTCTGGAGAATGATGCTGGCGAGCCAGAGCAGCATGGCGAAGGCGAGGCAGTACATGATCTTCCCCATGAACCGGCACAGCGCCTGTTCATCATACTGCTTTTTCTGCCCTCTGTTCATCATGTTGCAGCCTGCGATGAGAAAGGAACATTTCCCCATGGAAAGAATGGCTCCAAGAATCATGAAACCTGCCATCATGGCGACGGGTATCGGAACAGGTGCATCCATAAGCTGGTAAAATGAGGGAATGGGAGAACCTGGTCATTCGACCGGGCGGGCATGCGGGGCGGCGTTTTGCGGAATACGTTGGGGAAACTGTGTTTCTTTCAGCAACGGAGAAACTCCGTTGTTCCTGCCGAAGGCTTCCGCAGGGTACGGTTACAGTTTTTTTTGACATTAAAACAGGAAACAGCAGGAACAGAACCAGGCGATGATGAGCAGGCCGCAGGTAAATTCCAGCAGCAGGCCGGCAAGCATCCCAAGCGCCGCTCCGGAACCGGCCCTGAAGGCGTCCATGATATCCTTTCTGGCAAAGATAAGTTCCGCCAGCAGCGCCCCCAGGAACGGCATGAACAAAAGGCCTACGATGGGGGAGAAAAGGAGGCTCCCCGCCACGGCGCCGATGATGGCTCCCCAGATGCCGGCGGCAGTGCTGCCGAATTTTTTGGCGCCCATGCCTCCGGAAAGCTTGTCAATGACCATGCCTCCCGCCACCAGCAGCGCCAGGACGGTCCATTCCCACCACGCCAGGTTTTCTCTGCCCATGGCTCCCTGCCAGACGCACCCGGCCGCAATGATGATAATTCCGGGAAGCATGGGGATGAGCGTGCCGATCAGCCCCATGCCGAATAACAGCAGGGTGACGCACCAGACGAGGGTTTCCGAAAGGAGATGGGGCATGCTTTCCTTCTTATCAGGAAGCCGGACAGGTGGCAAGGTTTCTGCCCGGCTTGCGGATGACGAAGAAAGGAAAAAAGGGGGAGAAATTATTATTGCGGTTGTTGCGGGCGTGGTATGGAATGGCGCCTATGACTTCCACCGGTGTTTATCTATGCGGTTGCATCATGTTCTTTTGCGTTTTTTCTCAGGGGGCCACGTCTTCTCCGCCAGCCGTTTCCGCAGCGGATTCCTCCGCCGTACGCGAACTGGCCCATTCCCTGAAGGCCCGTGTGGGCATGGCTGCGGAAATGCTGGATACGGGGGAAACCGTCATGGTGGGGGATGAGGCGGCCTATCCCATGCAGAGCGTCGTCAAATTCGTGCTGGCCTTGTCTGTCTTGAAGCGGGTGGACCAGGGCGCCATGAATCTGGAACAGATCATCCGCATACGTCCGGAACAACTGGTGAAAGATACCTGGAGCCCCCTCCGGGAGCGTTTCCCGCAAGGCGGCGATTTCTCTCTGAAGGAACTGCTGAGAGTGACTGTTCAGGAAAGCGACAACAACACCTGCGACCTCCTGTTTGGCCTTATTGGAGGGCCGCAGGCCGTGCAGAAGGATTTGAAGGAATGGGGAATTGACGGCATTAATGTCCGTTTTACGGAAGAAGAAATACACCGGAATCATGATTTGCAATATGTCAACTCAAGCCGTCCGTCGGCCATGAACTCCCTGCTCCGGGCGTTTGACGAAGGTAAAATTCTGGCAAGGGGTACACAGAATTTTCTTTGGGGTATCATGGCGGGGTGCTCTACAGGCCCTGAACGTTTGAAAGGGCAGCTGCCGCGGGATTACGTGGTGGCGCATAAGACGGGATCCGGATTCACGCTGCCGGGGGGTGGCGTTACCGCCCGCAATGACGTCGGCATCATTGTTCTTCCCAACGGCCGGAAAATGGCGGTTTCCGTGTTTATCAGGGATTCAAAGGATTCTGAATCCGCTTGTGACCGGGTGATTGCCTCCATGGCCCGCTGGCTGTGCATGGAGTGGAGACCTGCCGCCGGAAAAGAATAACGGAATGATGCAGAACAGTCTTGGCGTCAGATTTTCAAAGGATTCTGGCTTTTGATATTCAGCACATTGCTTGGATGAGCAATAAAGTAAACAATCCCATTTTTAATATTAATCACATGTTCTACATGTTGAGAAACGAATATTATTGTTTTTATTTATCTTTTTCTATAACAGGAGATGAAATCCTTTCCAAGAACTTTTCCAATTCCAAATACAGCGGTTCTAATTCAAATACTCGAACTTCTAAACCACTCTTGTTGTCCCTTTCTTGTAACCAAAAGAGCTTCTTCGTATATTCTTCACCTCCAATTTTTTTCTTGTCAAAAAGATGAATGTGTTTGGTATTATATGCCATGAACAATAAATAAGGTTTTTTATTTATTATAATATGAAATATACCCAGATTCCCTATAAAAGGAACGTCTGTTTCCGTTTTTCCATCCCGAAATAAATTGTATTTGTTGATAATTTTCGCTAATTCCTTCTTTTGTTCCAAATTTAATTTTTTAACTCGATGTTTTTTATTCTCTTTAAGAAAAGATGTTTCCGCATATAAATCGATTTGTTGATATTCTTGATCTGCTGCCCCTCTTTTTGAGATAAGGCAAAAAAATAAAAATATGATTATAATTGATTTCATGATTAAATAAATTCGAAATTATGTGGGATAGTCCCGCTGTAAAATTCTCAAAATATTTTGGTTTTTGATATTCATAATATTACTCGGATGAAAAAACAAGAGTAAACAATTACGAATTAAAATGACGATGAATAGAGACTCATAACCTGTTTAGTACATAGAAAGACATCATTGTATTCAGATTGAACTAACCAAGCCATCAGTCTGGAATTTACAGTAAGCGAATTTGATTGATTATATTACTCAATTTAACAGTAATATTACCGTATATAGTAGGATCCACATTGAATTTTTGCATATTTTCCGATATATAATCTAGAATTCTAAGAGCAGGAACTAGACATCCTTTGATTGATTGGGGATCTTGCTTCAGACGGATTTGTAGCGTATTCGCCAATGCATTAATTATATCTGAATCATCTTCACTTGCTTCCGACAAAAGATACGGTTCCATAGAAGGAAAGTAAAAAGCGAATGCTTTACTTCCCATCCATTTTAAATCTTCTTCATAATATGTCGGACATTCAAAAAAAAGATTTGCGGCTTCGCTCTGGCTTTTTCCATGGAAATGTTTCAGGGCTGTTAACTCGTCAAGATTTCCTGGTGTAGGATTAATATCTTTTTTAGTTGGAATAGTTGTCATATTTGAGGGAGTGGTGGGAGGTTGTTGCATCCTGCCTTTACCGCATGTTTTGCGCATTTTGAAAAGGCTTTTATCTTATTTGTCAATTCATTTTTGTGACTGGATACGGCTGCTGCGCTCCCTTTAGTAATACTATCAGGAAGAATATAGTCACATTTTTTCTTAAAATATAACGAGCAGCCAGTAATTTCCGCTGCCCTAGCCGCCAATAATTTCAAATAATCAGGGCATTTGAGGCAAGCTTTACATCCCGCTGCATTTTTATCGGCAGCTTTGTATCCATCATAAATCGCAAGACATTCGGCTGTTTTTTTACTTTTTCTTTAGCATCTTTTACTGCAACTTTTTTCGCTGCTTCTTTAGTTGCAATTTTTGCTCCTGTTTTCATGCCTTGCAAAGCTATGGCAGGCCCTATTCCTTCCCCTGTTGGTCCTCCTAAAATAACATCTCCTACAACAAGGGCTGCAGATAAAAGGTCAATCCCGAAATCTCCCCAACTATATAAACCAAGAATATTAATATCAGATTTTGGTTCGTTGTTTATAAATACATAATTGTTTGCTATGAGATTCTCACTGATTTTATCTTTCCCAATCCATCTTTCATCATGGAGGTTATAATGGCGGTAATTGCATCCAAATATTTTTAGCTCGTTATGCACCAATAAAATACAACTAGGAATGGAATTGAGGATACAATATTCCCAAGAATGTCCAATCGAGAAATTTTATTCACATGATTATACGGAAATTCAGCAAAAGAGGATAATATAAATGATATGATCCATTGGACTGCGAATATAAAAGAAATATAATAAGCATCCGTTGACGGTCTAAAAAATCCAAAACACAAAAAACACGTTAGAATGCAACATGTAAATAAAAAATGTTTTTTTGTTTTGGAATTAACAGAAATGATAATTATGGATAAGATAAATGATAGCGAAATTAAAAATGCTCCTCCACAAAATGGAAACATCGCTAATTCTAACAAACTCCAGAATATTAGAGAAATACATCCAATTATTAAAAATCTATGGTTCATTTCAATATTAAATTTCAAATTAATTTTTCATAAATATTTTGAACAATATGGATTGCAGTCCAAAGCTTTTTGTATTTCTCTTCCTTGATTTTCAATTTGTTTGCTTGTTGGTTCAATAATTTTTGTCTCAATGAGGTCAGGTAAAAGTTCTTCAAATCCCATCTTCCATCCACCTTCCGGAGTGCCTATTGCTTTAGAAGAAATCAGATAAAATCCACAATTAATATAGCAAGAAACATGATTAATTAATCTTTGCGTATTTCTATCTTTGCATCTACCTATCTTTTGCATTCCGGCTTCCGCTTCGGATAGACATTCTGCTACACATTCGACAGGTTTAATCACCTTTCCATTTTCCGAATATTTGTCAACAAATTTGTGGCACATGTCACAAGCTTTGGGTATATAGGGGTCTGATACCATTCTTCCCTCGCCATCACAACATTTAGAATCCTTGTATTTATTGTAATTATCACAATATTGGTGAGCAGCAGAGTTAACAATACGATCTCTGTCCTGTATTTGATTGATAATAGCAACAGTCAAAGCACCTTCGTATCCAGGAGCCTGAAGACCAATGATATCGTAGGAACTTAAAGGCGCCTGATAAACATATGAGTACACATTCCATCTTCTTTCGTCTATAATCGGATCTCTCGAAGTCCACCTTCCATCCACGGGATTATAGAACCGAAAGTTATAATATACCATCCCCAGCTCGGCATCATATGCCTCGCTGCTCCATTGGAGGGGATTGGTGATGTTGCCCCTTTGCGTGACTTCGCCGAAGGGGGCGTAGGAGTAGGAATTCGCGATGGTTCCGTTGCTCTTGTAGAGTTCCATCACGTTTTTGGTCAAGTCCCAGCCGTAGACAAACCAGCTGCCCGCCGTCTGGATAGCCAGCGGGCGTGTGGCGACAGGTTCCGTCGGGTCCCACAGGATGTACCATAAGGCGTTGAGCGTCGTTCGCGTGAGGTCGAGGGCCGCGATTTGCAGATGGCCCCGGTAAAGGTAGCGGTGGTTCAGGATGACGGATGTCGTGCTTTCTCCCGTTTCAGGGTCGGCGACGGTGGTTTCCACTTTTTTGAAGATCCTGCGTCCCATGTAGTCGTAGTCGCCGGTGACGGTGGTCACCGTGCCGTCCTCCGCCGTGCGGGTGAAGCGCACGGGACGGTTGAGCGCGTTGTATTCCGCCGTCCAGACGCCGGTAGCGGTCCTGATTTTCGTCTGGTTGCCGTCAGCGTCATAGGTGGGGACAAAAGGCTATTCCCGGGGGGAGAGGGAAGAGTTGGGAATGGATTGCTCAATACTTGTGTACTGGTTGAGTCCGTTGGCCGTGTAAGCGAATTCCTCCTCTATTTCCCGCGCTGTCTTGCGGTTGCCTATGTTGTCATAGTCATAGGCGTAAGCGTCCGTGCCGAGGGTGGCCGCTGCAAGCTCGCTTCTCCCGTTGTAGGAGAAGACGTCGCGGCGTGTGGTTCCCTGGCGGAGGAGGGTGCGGACGGTTGGCCGCCCCAGGGCGTCATAGGCATAGGCGCGGCGGGAGACGAGGGTTGTTCCGCGGTTATAGTCCATGTCCGCCAGCAGGTCACGTTTGGCTTCATAGCTTTGTTCCAGCGTCATGCCGTTGGGCATCGTCAAGGTTTCCAGCAGATTGCTTCCTGCCAGATAGTTATATTCAAAGATGCGGTTCTGTCCGCTGTGCATGAAGCCCGCGCTGTTGATGCGCCCGTCCGGCGCGTAGCCCCAGGAGGCGATTTGGGCATTGCCGCTGGCGCCGCGTTTGAGGATGTAGCCGATGCTGCGACCGTAACCGTCCAGGGTTTCCACGAGAGGGAAGACGGCGCCATTCACCGTGACGCTGTCCTGTACGGGGTCGCTGTATTCATTGTAAGAGAAGGTACGTATGCCTGAGGCGTCCGTCACTTGCGTGAGCTGGCCGAGGATGTTGTAGGAGAAGGCCTGTTCCGGCGTGCCGTCGGAAAAGCCGATTCTTGTGAGAAGGCCTTGCGCCGCGTTCCATACGCAGGTGGTGACGATGCCGCGCGCGTCCGTTTCCGTTGCAAGGCGGTTGTTGGCATCGTAGGTCCGGACGGTTCCCCGGCCGTTGGCGTAAGTTTTGCCCAATTCCAGCCCGGTAGCGTCATGGTAAGTCCAGACGGTAGTGTCTCCGCCGGAAAGATCGGATGGGTCGGAAATGATCGTTTCTTCGTCTATGCGGAAGGTGGTGAGGCTGATAAGGCGGTCTGCGTCATCCCAGGCGAACAGGGCCGGCTGGATGGCCGTGCCGTATTCCGCTGTTTTACGGTTCCTGATATCGTAGGCATAGTTGGCCGTGTTGCCCAGGGCATTTGTGACGGCAGAAGGATTGTCGCTGGTCGCGCAATAGGTCGTGGTTGTCGTATTGCCGGCAGCATCAGTTACGGCAATCGGGCGGCCGGCAATGTCCGTATGAGTGGTGGAAGTGTTCCCCCTGCCATCCGTGACCGTCCGGACGAGACCGGTTTCCGTGTAGCGGCGGGTGAAGGCGGTGACGATTCCCCGATTATCCGTTTCTGAAATTGTGAAGCCGTCCACGACGGTAGCGGAAGCTGTAATGTCGGAGGTGGGCACGCTGCTTTTTTCCACGCGCACCGCGCCCTGCCCATATTCGGTCCACCGGATGCTTTCATGGCCGCGTTCGTCGATGGTGATTTGCCTGTTTTGCAGAACGGCGGATTCCGTAACCAGCCGTTTGACAGTGCTGCTTAACATGTTGCCCGCTGTATTGTTGCGGGCAGCGGCGACGTTTTGATAGACGCCGTCTTCACGTTCTTCCCAGGCTGTCTGGAAAGTCTGGATGCGGTTTTTTGCCGCATCCGCCGGAGACGCCGAGTCGAGCACAACGGTTTGTCTGGCCGGATTTCCCATGCTGTCATACTCATACTCCACCGGAGCCTGGGTCCCTTCCGTGCGGCGGGTGAGCTGGCCCAGCGCATTGTAAACGCTGCGGGTATAGAGATAGGTGTTTTCCAGGGTGGTGGGAGAAGTCAGCGTAATGGTTTGTCCGAAGCCGTCCCGAATCTCCTGTTTCAGGATGGTTGTGTTGTCCGCCAGCCGGGTAGTGTGGCGCAGGCCTCTGATAAAATCATAAATGTGGTAGAGCTCCCTTTGCCCTGTGCCGGATTCATGCGCGATGCTCCCGTCTGTGTTGTATGTATTGACGAGCGTCGCCCCTGATGGCGTGGTTGTCGTAACCGTCAGTCCGTCTTCGCTGTAACTGGTTGTTGTGACGCGGCCCAGCACATCGGTTTTGCGGGTCACGCGACCCAGCAGGTCATAGGCAGTTTCCTCGGTTGTCCGCATCGGCCCGATGTGGGTCGTCGCGCTTATTATCTGCCCTGCCGCATCGCGTTCATACGCCGTGATCGTTTCCGGAGTGACGACGTCAGTCCCGTCGTTTATTTCGCTGCGCGTGGTTTCAATGAGCTGCCGGGCAGTGTTATAAGCGTAATCCGTGCGTACGCCGTCTTCGTCAACTTCCCAAAGGGGTTCTCCTGTGCAGGTCAGGGCGCGGGAAGAAGTGCGGCCATTGTCGCGCACCGTTTCCACACGGCGGTTGAGAAGGTCGTAAGAGTAGGAAGCGCCGCCGGTTTGCCTCCACTCGCCCGTGGGGAGCAGGACGAGGTTTTCTTCCCTTGCGGTGTTTCCTTCAGCGGTGATGTAGCTGACGCGGCGGGTTGACTGGCCGGGAACGGGTTCTCCGTTGATGCGCGTTTCCGCCGTGACGCTGTAGAGGGCCCCATGATTTGTGGTTGGGGCGTAGGTATAATGAGTCTGTACGCCGTTGACGGCCTGTTCCATCTTGAGGCGTCCCGCCGCGAAGGCATTCGGCGCGCCGGCCAGCCAGGTTTCCGTAACGCTGAGCTGCGTGACGGAAGAGCCTGCCGCCGTTTCACGCTTTTCCACGCGTTTGACATGGTTTTCTTCCGTATAGGTATATACCGCAAGGCTTAATGTGTTGACTGCGGAAACGGTAGAGAGCTGGATTTTTATTTCAGCCGGTTCACTGGTGTAGCCTGCGGCGCTGTCACGGTACTTTGTGCTTACTGTCCGCAATCCGTTGGCTCCCCATGGGCTGTTTTCCAGCACCGGGCGTCCTGCGGCGTCGTAGACGGTTTTGTGTTCCCCCGCGTTGGGAGAAGCAGAGGAGATAAGCCGGCCGGAGTCATCATAGGAGTAAACAGTAGTCAACGCCCCTTCGGCTCCGTACCCTTCCGTGCGGCTCAGCAGGTGTTCTCCGGTGATGGTCGTTTCATATTCCTCAAGCGTGCAGGAGGCCACCACATTGTTTTTCATCAGACGGGTGAGGACGCGGTAGCGGTTTTCCTGCGAATCTTCCTCCGGTTGAAGGCGTTCCCTCCGCGTTTCAACGGCATCTTCTCCTGTTCCTTCCGCCATGCTCCAGGCTTCTTGCGACCATGTCCATTTGGTCACGAAGTCGGGTACAGTGGCCGGCAACGTGTTGTCGCGTTCAGAGATGACGAGGGTTTGCAAAGCTTCGTCTCCCGTCACGGTGAAGATTTTCGCCGGAGTCCCTTCAACGGTGAACAGGGCTCCTTCTTCCTCCGGTTCCATGACCTGCGCGGGCGGATAAATGCTGATGGCATACCCTCCTCCTTCCAGGGGGAGCACATCCGCCAGCCCATCCCAGGTGTTCCATATTTGACGGATAACGCCGTGTTCGCCACGAACAATCGCTAGGTAATTTTCGGCTTCCGATGCGGTCATCAAATACCCGCCCGCGGAGATATAGCCTTCGCATTGCCCTGTGGAAAGAGAGTAAAAGACGGAGCCTCCTCCCGCATAAGAAGCGCGGATGAAGGCGGCCTGCTCAAGGTTGCATGCCTCCGCTTCCCTGCTCATGGCCGGGACGGGGGCCAGGATGGTCGTTGTGATGCCCGATGCGCCTACCGGGAAAAACGCGCTTCCCGTGCCGTCAAGCATGTAGTTGGTGTAACTGGCCCCATCCAGCAAAGCAACCAGCGTGTTGGGCGCCATGCCCCCTTCCGGCAGCGCGAGGAAGGTGGCTAGCGGATGCCGCAGGGCCAAACCTGCCGGGGAGAATAAATCCGGGGAGAAAGAGCGGTGGGCTGAAATTTCCAGACGTCCCGCCGGCATGTGGGATATGCCGCGGAACGCGCCGAACTGCGCTGACCAGGCCATGCCATTAACGGAGGATTGCCGCATCACCCCGCTTCCTCCGGAGGTTGTGGTCAGATTGGAAAAGAAGTGGCGCAGGGAGGAGCGGCCGCTGACTGGGGCGCTGCTGCTGGAGGGGACGCCTCCGGGAGTAGTTTCACCGTCCGAATTGCAGGAGCACGGCGGGCAATCACAATCGCATTCCTGCGGCGGGTCGTTCTCATCAGGCGTGATGGAGATGGCGCTGGCCGGGCCTACGGTGCAATTGAGGAAGGATACATTCCCCCTGGGAGGATAGTCAATGTTGATGTGGGAGACGGATACTGTATAAAATCCGGCCTTGAGGTCGGAGAAGCTGCCGTTAATTCTTACTCCGGCGCCTGAGGGTGACGTATAGCTTTGCCCCGCTACTGAAATCGAGGCCTGGTCATCCACCGTGCCGGTGGCCGTCAGTACGTACAGACGGGTATCCCCTCCGCCTTCCCCTACTTGAATTTGTTTGGAGGTTTCCGGCATCACGTCTCCGGGATAGGACGGAGCAGCATGATTATAGGAAAAGGAGACGGACGATTCGCCCTCCCTCTTCTGTAAAACCGGCGTAACGGTAAAACCAAGATGATGATTGCCCCGGACGCTGTTGCAGATGGAAAAGTTAGATTTCATTCTAATTGACTATCTTTAAATAATTTCTGTTTATCAACAATAATTTTTTGATAAGGTATACCATTTAGCGATTAAATCTATGAATACATAAATAAAAATAGAAATCAACAAGATATGATGATTTTCTCCTGTTTTTTCCATCCTTTTGCATGCAGAAAATATATTCTGGCGCAGGATGTTTTCCGGGCGCGGGGCACAGGAAAGTTCCCAACGCAGGAAAAGATGGGATGTCCCTTTTCTGCCTGATTGCGCGGCAGAAGAAGGCTGCCCGTTTTCCGGAACATGTTTTAGGCTTGGAAAGGGGAGCACAATCAGGCAAGGTGTGCCGCGTTATTCATGAAGAACCTATTGAGCCGGTACATCAGCCTGAGCCTGGCGCTGCGGTATTTGAACCCGTTGCGGACTTTCTTTTCCATTATTACCCTGATTTGCCTGCTGGGCGTCTCCCTGGGGGTAATGGTGCTTATCGTCGTTCTATCCGTCATGGGAGGCCTCCAGAAGGAAATTCAGGGTAATCTGTTTGCGCACTCCCCGCACGTCCAGGTATGCTACCGGAACGACTTCGGCGTGAGGGAAGTGATTCCGGACTGGATGGATTTGGGGGAGAAACTCAGGCACGTTCCCGGCGTCCAGTCCGCCTACGCCCTGATAGAAGACTATGCGCTGGTGGATGTGCAGGGGCGGCAGAGGCCCTGCTTTTTTCGGGCCATTGATACGGAAAACGCCGTCCAGTTGGAAGATTTGAAGCGTTTGGTGGTAGCTGGCGATGCGGAACTGGACATGGGGGAAAAGGCTGTGGTTTCCTCCATTGTGGCGGAGAACATGGGATTGAATGTGGGGGATGTTGTCCGGGTTTATACGACCCGCAATTTTCAGGAAATTTCCCACGCCTACCAGCAGACGGAGCTGCCGATGCTGGCGGAGAAAAACGCGCGGGAACTCAAGGATTTGAAAGAGTGGGGTAAATCCCTGAAGACGGAGGGAGAGCGTGAAACGGCCGACAGAGCCTCCGTGGACAGGGCCTTTTCCCTGCTTAACGGGCTGTTGTCCGTCCCGCGCAGGGATGCGGAACGTTCCAGCCTGATGGATCTGCTTGCCGTGCTGAACGACGGGGAAATTGCGGACAACGGCAGGGTGGCTTTTCCGCAAGGTACGCGGAAAGAATGGGAAACTGTTTTGGACGGTTTCAAGGCCGGGGCAAGGAATGAGGCGGATATGGAATGTTTCCGCAAGATCAAGGAACTGGTGATGCCGAAGGACCTGGAGGTGATTGGAATTTACCGGGCTTCCCAGCATACGCCCAGCCCTGACTTGTTCATTCCGCTGGTCATCGGCCAGGAATTGCTGGGGTATGAGGATGACGTGGTGCAGGCCGTGGCCCTGCGCGTGGAAGATCCTTACCATGTGGAAACGATGCTGGCTCCCGTGATGCAGGCGCTGGAAAAGGAGAAGCCTTCTTCCGCATGGACGCTGGAAACCTGGCATGACCGTTTTAACGCGTGGTTTGAACTGATGCAGAAGGAGCGCATGATGATGAGCTTTGTCCTGTCCTTCATCTCCCTGATTTCCGCTTTTTGCATCATGGCGGTGATGTTTACCGTTTCCATCCAGAGGAAAAAGGAAATCGCCGTGATGAAGGCGTTGGGAGCCACTCCGTTCCAGGTGGTGCGCGTCTTCCTGTGGCAGGGCGTCATCATCGGTTTTGTGGGAGCCCTCCTGGGGGTAGGGCTGGGGCTGCTGGTGCTGGAATACCGCATGCAGATTCAGGGTTTTCTTGCGGGAATAGGCTTTGACCCGTTCCCCGTGGCCTTCCACGGCACGGCGAATATCCCGGTGGTGATTGACTGGGCGGAGCTGGCATGGCAGGCGGTGAAAGCTTTTGTCATGGTTGTGGTGGCATCCATCATTCCTGCCCTGATCACGGCGCGCCAGGATCCGGCCCGCTCCCTGCGCAGTATGTAACAGGAATCTCCTATGGATATTTACTGGATTCAGGGTCATGAACAGAAGGGGCCTCTGCCGGAAGTGGAGGTCATTTCCATGCTGGAGGCGGGCCTCATTCCGGAAAACGCCCGGGCGTGGCATGCCGGGTGCCCGGAATGGGTATGTATCCGTGACCTTCCGGCATTGAAGGGGGCAGGTGCCGTCAGCAGGGGAGAAGGAGAACGGCGGAACCGGGAGGAAGAGGGACTGGAAAACGCAGGGGAAGAGCAGGCTCCGGCGCTTGCCGCGGATGCGGATTGCCCGCAGGAAGAAGGGGGGACGGCCTCGGAGGAGGGAGCGCCGCTGGTGGTTCCGTATGCGTACGTCCGTTTTCTCGGCAGAATGGCGGATATCATGATGCACATGACGCTGTATTTGTCCGTGCTCAGAGTTTCCGGCCTGGCTTTCAATCCCGGTTTCCTTCCTGGTTCCTATGAAGCTCTGCTTTACCTCTGCCTCCCGATGGTTCTCGTTGAAACTGCCTTTCTTGGTACATTGGGAACAACCCCGGGAAAAGCCATGCTGGGCGTTTCCGTCAGGGACTACCGGGGAAGGCGCCTTTCTTTCCCCACGGCATTCCGGCGCTCCCTGTTCGTCATGGTGCTTGGCCTGGGGTGTTTTGCTCCTTCCCTGATGCTGCTGGCCCTGTTCTTTTCCTGGTGGTGGGTGCGCCGCTTCGGCTTCACTCCCTGGGACAGGAAGCTGGGGACTACGGATGTGCTGAACAGCCCCCTGACGCCCCGCAAAGTGGTGATGACGCTGGCGCTGGTCATTCTGTGCCTTCAACTCATCTACGTTCTGCTGATTCCCTGGCTGCCTGAGATGGAGGCTTATGCGGCCGCTTCCGGCCAAATGTGATAAAAAGGCGGCCGTGCGGGGTTTAGGCTTTTAATCACCTGAATTTGTTTCATACTTGTTTCAGCCATGCCAGAAATACACCCAACGGCAGTAGTGCATCCTGCTGCAGAGATCGCGGATGATGTTAAAATCGGTCCCTTTTGCGTTGTCGGGGAACATGTCAAACTGGGGCCCGGCTGCGTGCTGCACAGCCATGTGGTTATCGACGGTCCTTCTTCCTTCGGCAGCGGCAACGAATTTTTCCCGTTTTCCGTCATCGGCCTGAAAAGCCAGGATTTGAAATACAAGGGAGAGCCGACTTATCTGGAAGTGGGGGATAACAACGTCTTCCGGGAAAACGCCACCATCAACCGGGCTACGGACATTGGCGGCGCGACGCGGATAGGGAATAACAACCTTTTCCTGGTTTCCTGCCATGCCGGGCACGATTGCCAGATCGGCAATCATGTGATTTTCTCCGGGTTCGCTACCGCCGCCGGCCATGTTACGGTGGGGGATTACGCCATTCTGGCGGGATGTTGCGCCGTACACCAGTTTGTGAGCATCGGGGAACATGCCATGGTGGGGGCGATGGCCCGCGTGAGCCAGGATGTCTTGCCGTACACGATCGTGGAGGGCCACCCGGCCGTAACGCGCTCCGTTAACTCCATCGGCATGCAGAGGCGCGGCTTTTCCGAAGAAGACCTGAAAGCCGTGCGCATGTGCTATAAAAAGCTCTTCGTCAATAAAAAGCTGACCGTTCATGAAGCTCTGGAGGAACTGCGGCATTCGGGGTATGCGGAAAATGCCTGCCTGAGGAGAATCATCCAATTCGTGGAAACTTCCGAACGGGGGTTCTGCCATTGAATCCATGAAAACGGGTTTTGTTTTTGACCTGGACGGGACGCTGGTGGACTCCATTCCCGGTATCGCCCGCGGCCTGAACCTGGCCTTGAAAGCGCTGGGGTATCCGGAGCATTCCGTGGACGCCATCCGGGAAATGGTGGGCAAGGGCGCCCGGGAGCTTTGCCTGGCTTCCCTGAAAGGCTATTTCAACGGAAATGTGCCGGAGGAAGCTTTTGAAGCGGTGCACCAGGGATTCATGCGTGAATACCCGCACACCTGGCAGGAGGGCACGGTTCCGTACCCCGGTATCCGGGAAATGTTGCTGTCCCTGGCTGGAGAAGGCTATCCTCTGGGCGTTTTATCCAACAAGCCCCATGCGGTTACAGTTCCGCTGGTGCGCCATATCCTGCCTGAAATTCCCTTCCGGGAGGTGATGGGTTTTTCCGAACGCTTTCCTCGTAAGCCGGAACCTGACTCCCTGCTGTCCATCGTCCGTTCCTGGGGCAGGGAGCCGGCGCAGGTGTGCATGGTGGGGGACTCCGCCCATGACGGCAACACGGCCGTGAACGCCGGAACACGGCTTGTTCTGGTGGGGTGGGGCTACAGTTCCCGTTCCGCTCTGGACGCTTTCCGGGTGCCGGTGTGCGCCGCCGCGGGGGAATTATCTGCCCGGCTGCATGATGAAAGCAGCCTGCCGTTTCCCGTTGCCGCTCATAAAAATTCTTGAAAGTTCCGGCTGGGGCAGAGTTCCGGAAACCGAATTCCTCTGTATCATCAAGATTCTTTCAGGCGCAGGAAAACGTCTGCGGGGGATTCTTTAGGGCTGTATTTTCCCGGCCCGGAAATGGGCAGGGAGGGAAAAGCCGCATGGTTATTGCTCTTTCAGGACGGAATATCCGGAACATCCGCAGATTTGGCCTGTTCGGTAATGTCTTCCAGGGCGCGGGGAAGCTCCTTCGTGGAGGTGACGCCCAGGTTTTTCAACTTTTGGGCCCGGGGGATGAACCGGTGTTCAAAAGAGGAAACGGTTTTGTTGTACTGGGCTACCGCCTGGTTCAGGCTCTTGCCCAGAGAGGAAAAATGACCGGAAAGGATAGAGCAGGTATTGTACAGGTCCGCTCCCGCTTCCGAAATTTTCTTGGCGTTATCCGCCAGCTGCTCCTGCTTCCATCCGTAAGCGACGGCTTTCAGCAGGGCAATCAGGGTGGATGGAGTGGAAAGAATAACTCTGTTCTCCGCGCCGAATTCAATCAGGGTGGGGTCTGCTTCCAGAGCCGCCTGGAAGAAGGATTCCCCGGGCAGGAACATAATGACGAATTCGGGGCATGGGGAAAACTGGGCAAAGTAATTCTTGGCGCTTAATTGCTGTAAATGCCTCCTGACGTCCGCGGCATGGCGTGCCATCCACTGGCTGCGTTCTTCCGGATTCTCTGTCTGCCCGGCATTCAGGTAGGAAGCCATGGGCGCTTTCGCGTCAATGATGATGGAACGGCCTCCAGGAAGGTGAATGACCATGTCCGGCCGTATCCGTTCCTCCTCTCTGGAACGGGTTTCCTGAGTCGTGAAATCGCAGTACTCCACCATTCCCGCCAGTTCCACCACGCGGCGCAGCTGGAGCTCTCCCCATTGGCCGCGAACGCTGTTGTGGTGCAGAGCCTGGGAAAGCCTGGCGGTTTCATTTTTCAGGGCTTCATTGCCGGAAAGAATATAGCGGATTTGCGTTTTCAGGTCCGTGTAGGCGCCCACGCGCTCCTTTTCCATCTCTCCCAGCCGGGACTGGACCAGTTTCAGGGATTCGCTCACCGGCTTCAGCATGGACTCGATGGCCTGTTTGCGGGAATCCAGGTCATGATTGGCCTGCTGGCGCTGGCTTTGCAGCCGCGTTTCCGCCAGGTTCAGGAACTGTTTTTCCGAGTTCCGGAGGACTTCCGCGCTGATGCCGGCGAAAGAATCTTTCAGCACCTCTTCCGCCCGGCGGAGCATCTGGGTTCTGTCTTCCGCCCGTTCCTGCCAGGAGCGGGATTCCGCTTCGAGGCGGACGGAGCGGTCCCGGTACCGCAGCAGCAGAACCAGCAGCGCCACGCAGGCGATCAGCAGAAGAAAGGCCAGGAACCAGGGAAAAAATGGGGAAATCATAAGGAAAAAATAAGCAGTCAGATGGGGGTGGCGTAGGGGATGCCGTCCGTTTCTTCCACGGGTTCGGCCAGGGGGATGTTATCGTCGCTGCCGTCCAGCGGTTCCGCGTAGGGAATGCTCTCTTCCGAATCCGGTTCCGCCATGGGAATGTGCTGTTCACACATGTTGGCGGGGGCCTGGTAGCCGGCGGAGGTTTCAAAATACGCAGTCTTGGCGTACTGGCAGCCGGAATGGGCCAGTTGGTTGGATTCCCGGCAGACGAGTACGGCCTGCCCTTCCGAACCGGGACGCGTACGGATGGCGTTGGCGGGGTAGCCTTCCTTCTGGGCGGCAAGCATAATATCCACCCAGACGGGCAGGGCCAGGGTGCCCCCGTAGCCTTTTTCCAGAATTTTGATGGCAGAATCAAACCCCACCCAGACACTGCAGGTGAGGTTGGACGTATATCCGGCGAACCATGCGTTCGTATAATTATTCGTAGTTCCGGTTTTGCCGCCGCAGGGGGATTTAAAGCCCAGCGCGGTAATTTTGCCTGCCGTGCCTCCGGGCTTGCAGACCTGCTGGAGGATGGAAGAGGTTATGTTCGCCGCCCGCTGGGAATAGACGGTGCGCTTGCTCTTGGTGATGGCGAAGCGCGGCTGGCCCTGGGAATCCGTAATATGGTCAATGATGTACGGCGTGGGGCGTACGCCCCCGTTGGCAAAAACGCTGTAGGCGCTGGCAATGTCCAGAGGGGACGCTTCCCACGTGCCCAGATAAAGGGCCGGGGTGCGGGAAATATTTCCGTGAAAGCCCGCCAGTTGTGCGGATTGAATGACATTGGACAAACCGGCGCGGTTGCCGATGCGTACGGACATGGTGTTGCGGGAAAGGATGAGGCCGAAGGAGGCCGGCTTCATGCCCCGGTACGTTCCGTCCGAATTGCGGGGGGACCAGTTGGCGGCTCCGCGTATTTCCCCGTACGAAATCCTGTCATCCGAAATGCGGGTATCCGTAGAATTGCCCTGCTGGAAAAACGTGGCGTAAATGAAAGGTTTGAACAGGGAGCCGGTCTGCCGCCTGGACTGAATGGCGCGGTTCAGCTTGGATTCTTCCGCGTCCCGGCCGCCGACGACGGCCAGAAGAGCCCCCGTGGCATTGTCCATGACTACGGCGGCGGATTGGATGTAATTGGGCATCGGCGGCTGCGTCTTTTCCTTCTGTTCCGCAGGGAGCGCCTTCCAGGCGGCCAGGGAGGCCTCATATTCCGCCTTGGTGGTCAGCTTGTTTTTCAGGATTCCCCTCTTCTCCCGCCTGGCCTGCAGGGAGGCCAGGTGCTTCTTGAAATCCTTGCGGGCTTCCAGCGCGTCCATGTGCTTATTGATGGCGTCCAGCGTGGCGTTCTGCAGATCAAGGTCCAATGTGGTATGCACCACCAGCCCTCCCAGGCGGATGTCTTCTTCCTCCAGAATGGCGTCCAGCTCCCGGCGCACGAGACCCATGGCGTAATTTTCCTCAGACCGGGACTGGGGCGTCCGGGTGGCGATAGGCTCCGCCAGGGCTGCCTGATACTGCACTTCCGTAATCTTGCCTTCGTTTTTCAGCAGGCCAAGGACAATATCGCGCACTTTTTTTGCTTCCTCCGGATGTTTGATGGGGGAAAAATCATTTGGGCCGTAAATAATGCCGGCCAGGGTGGCGCATTCCGCCAGGGATAAATCCCGGGGTTCCTTGTCGTAATATCCCCGCGCCGCCGCCGCTATCCCCAAGAAGGTGTGCCCCCAGAAAATACGGTTGATGTAAGTCTCCAGAATTTCGTCCTTCGTATAAGTGGCTTCAATGCGTTTCGCCAGGGCCACTTCCGTCAGTTTGGAATGGAGGTTGCGCTCCCGGTGGTTATATGTAATTTTAGCAAGCTGCATCGTCAGGGTGGAAGCCCCCTGCGTGGCTCTCTTGTGCTTGAGCACCTGCGCAAAGGCGCGGCCCACGCCTATCCAGTCCACGCCGCCATGGTCGTAAAAGCGGTTGTCTTCGCGCAGGAGCAGGGCATCAATAAAAACGGGAGGAACTTCCTGAAGGGATACCCGCTTGCGGTTTTCCCCGTGCAGGGTTCCGATGGTCCGGTTTTTACGGTCCAGAATCACCGTGCGTTCCGGAATGTTGCTCTTTACCTCGGAAATGTCATAGCGGTTGGAAATGGTGCCGTAAAGAAATACCAGGATGGCTCCGATCACGATGCCGACGAAGCAGCATCCCAGAAGGATGCGCAGGGGCCAGCAAATGAACCAGCGGATATTCCGCGTCAGGGAGCCGATGAAGCGGAACGGCATCAGCAGGACAAACAGCAGGGCTCCGAAAATCGTGAAACGCGGCCTGCGCATGGTTCCTGCGCGTGCGGGACGGTTTTCTTCTTCTCTTTCCGGATTTTCTTCGTACTCTTCCTTCGGAGACGGGCGGGAGGCCCGTCGCTGGGGCGGCGTGTCATACCGGGAAGGGCCGTTGCGGGAATTTCCCGTTCTGCGGGTAGGGCCGGGAATGACGGCCGGATCAGAATTTTCCTGCGGCAACCCGGGATAGGATGGACGGGGAAGGGGCCTTTTTTTGCGTTCTGTCTGGGAACGGGAAGACATTTCTCCATCTTGGATGCGTTCCCTCCAGGAGGCGGCATTTCGTTTCCTTGATTTGTCGTTTAAACCCATCCGTGAGCCGGACTTTATCATAAGTAATCGAAATGGTCTAAGCAAAAGATGGGGCGCCATGTCGCAATCCATAGACAAAATTCTGCCGTTTTGAACGTTTATACAGTAGGGTATGTCCTATCATTCGATTATCGGTAATTTCATGATATCACTATTGAGAATGACGAGTTTTTGTTGCTTGGTCGTTGGGGGGCTTGTGTCCCTGCTGTCAGGGGGGGCGAGCCTTGCGGGGAATGTTTCTTCCATGGCGGATTTGCAGAAACATGTGCATGAGGTGGCCTCCAGGGTTACGGCTGCTACGGTGGCTCTGGTTTCCGACGGGGGAGAGACGGGCAGCGGCGTCATTGTCTCTCCGCAGGGCCTGATTTTGACGGCGGCCCACGTCGTGGGCGGCGATGAAATCATGCGTGTGGTCTTTGCCGACGGGCGCGTGGTAAAGGGACGGGTGCTGGGCGCCAACTTCACGCGGGATGCCGCCATGGTGCAAATCATGGACGGAGGCAACTATCCTTATGTGGAACTGGGGGAATCCGACGGTCTTCATGTGGGGGATTTTGTGGTGGCTCTGGGCCATTCCAAGGGATTTGACCCGGAACGCCGCGCGCCCATCCGCATGGGAAGATTGTGCACGGACGGAAAGCAGCGCTTCCTTATTTCGGAATGTACGCTGATTGGCGGAGATTCCGGCGGTCCCCTCTTTGACCTGTCCGGCAAGTTGGTTGGCATCCATTCCTCCATTGGCCCTATGTTGAAAATCAACAACCATGTCCCTGTTTCCGTTTTCAGGAGAGACTGGGACAAACTGCTCTCCGGCAGGCATTGGGGCCAGCTGGGCCTTCATCCCATGGCGGACCCCGAATCTCCTGTGCTCGGGTTTGCCATGATGGATGTGCTGGGCGTGGACGGCGTGGTGGTGGAAGACGTTGTGGTGAATTCTCCGGCGGATACCGCCGGCATCCAGCCGGGGGACGTCATTACCCACATGGACAGCCGGAGCCTGCGTTCCGTGCGGGATATGCTCCGTGAACTGGGCAGGCACCGTCCGGGGGAAACCGTTCCATTGGTGGTGGTGAGGAAAGGTACGGCTTACAAAGCGGATCTTACATTCGGCAGGCGCGGCGACCTGATGTCCGGCCTGAAATACCAGGAACAAACTCAAGGATGATGATGAAATATTTATGGGCGGCATTTGCGGCGGCTTCCGCGTATGCCCAGGAAATAGCTTCCCCGCTGCCTCCGGAGCAGATGATTGCCCCGGAGGACAAAAGCGTGCTGGACAGCCAGGCCAAGGAGATTTTCCGGGAGTGGGACAAGGTGGCTGTTCCGGTGGGGCAGTCCGTAGTGGCTCTGGTTGCCGGCAATACCCAGGTGGCTTTGGGAACAGTGGTGGGAAAGGGAAAAGTCCTCACCAAGCTGAGCGATCTCCAGAAGGAACGGCGTCCGGTCATGCTGGTGGATTCTTCCGGGCGGGTTTATGACGCCAAGGTGCTCTTTGCCCTTCCGGAGCATGATCTACTGATGATGGATGTGCCGGGGCTTCCCGCTCCTCCCATTGACCTGGATTCCTATGTGCAGGCGAAGGAAGGGGACGTGATTGCAGCCGTGTCGCCCACAGGGCATGTGAGCGACTTCGGAGTCGTTTCCGTGGCTCAACGCAGCCTGCGGGCGGATGACCAGCCTTATCTCGGCATTGTTTCCGATCCCCGCTGGGACGGGGAGGGGGTCATGATAGGCGGCGTGGAAGCCGGAAGCGGCGCGCACCGCAGCGGATTGACGGCCGGCGATGTGCTGATGAAACTGAATGGAAAGCCGGTGGACGGAATGTACTCCATCCGTGCCGCCATGGTCGGGGTGCGTCCCGGTGAGACGGTTCCCGTGGAAGTAAGGCGGCGGAACCAGGTGATAGAAGGAAAACTCCTCACGGGGCCCAGGCCCAGGGTGATGAAATTCCCGCAAAAGCGTCTCGACATGATGAACTCCATGGGCAACCGGATGAGTTTGAAAAGGGATGAATTCCCTTTGGTTATCCAGTCGGACATGACCTTGTTCCCGGAACGGGCCGGATGCCCGGTCATTGACGTCAACGGAAAATTTGTTGGGCTGGCTCTGAGCCGGGCCGGACGCACGGAGACCTATATCCTGCCTTCCTGGATATGCAGGGAACTGGTGGAAGGAGTGCTCCCGCAGGTGCAGCAATACCGGGCGGGACGCGGGGAAAACATTCCGGAGGCCCAGCCTGTGGATGATTCCTATGACGCCCGGCGTCTGGAGGAAAACCGGCGAAAGGTGGAGGATAAGATGAGCCGTCAGGGACTGGTGCCCAAAGTTTATTAAGCCTGCCCGGATGCCGGAAGGCGGCAGGTGAACTTTTTCGGCAAGCCGCATGGCTTCGAGACCTCTTTCTCCGCCTGCCGCATTGGAGCCGCGGGAAACAGGGTGGACATTGTTCCCGTGCCGGAAAAATGTCCGGAGTGGTTTATTCCCTCAATCCATGGCGTCAGGAGAAGAAAAATAAAAAAACGGGCAGCAATGTCCGTTTTTCTGAATAATCCGGATATACTCCAGAGCAGCTTCCGGCTTCCCGGATATCGGAAGAAAATTTACTTGTCAGAGGAAGCCGCTCCCGGCCTTTCCTTGAAAATCATCAGTTCCGTCAAAACGACGGTGCGGCCGGTGGAATCCGGGGAAATAATCATAACCACTTTTCGTCCCGGGTAGGTCGTCAGCATCATGCCTCTGTCCTTCACCTTGACGACTTTGCCGTTCTTTAAACGGGTCATGTACGTCAAATTGGCGGGGGTGGTGCGGGAAATGTTGCTGTCTGTGGAGTTCTTGCCGAAAATGTAAGTGGATTTGCTGGGCAGTTCGATAGCGCTCTTTTCTCCCGAGGGAGGTTTGGGAAGTTCCAAAGTGAACGTGCGTCCGGTCAGGTTCTGGATGTAAACGCAGTTCAGCGGCAGTTCCGACTCATTAATAAAATCCAGCGTCAATTCCCCTTTGCTGTTTTTGCCGACCAGAGCCAGGGTTTTGGAGCCAAGATCGGGCGGCAGGGGCTTGCTGACGAGTTTATTGGTCGGCATGCCTTTCTGGTCCAGGCCCCCGAACAGGGTAATGATCTTGCTCTTGGGGTAGACGCTGCGGCGCCCCGGAAGGGCGGCGCGGATTTCCACTTTTTCCAGCCTTTTGGAATCAATAGGCATGTAAATGGGAGAAGGAAGAGACATGGGCTCCTTCAGAACGAACCGGATGCCGTTGACGGCGGCTGGCGGCAGGGACTTGTCCACGGTATCGGCCGCCGGAGCATTTGCTGCCGGTTGGGCCGGTTCCGGCCTGGAGGGGGTGCGGCTCTGTCCTTGGGCGAAGGAAATGCTTCCGAAAAGGCAGGTAAAGGCCAAGATGGGTAAAATACGCATATATTCTGGGTTCTGGGGAATGGAAAAAGTTTTGATACATTGCATAACCCTTTGGCGGATAACCGCACGGAGGAAATGCGGAAGGGCATGGGTATCGGCCCGCGCAGCGGAGCGCGATGGCAGGCCCCTGACGGGCTTTTATCCCTTGTGAAGTACATGAATGGGAGTAAAGGTGCAAGCGAAAAATAGGGGATTAAGGGATAAAAATCCCTGAGGGAGGGCGCTCCCTGTCCAACGGGTGCGCCGGAACTCCTTCTACCGGACACAAAAGCGCCGCTTTCCCGGGAAAGGAAAAGCGGCGTGAAACGGAATGGAAACGC